>CEPX01141941.1_pt1 | contig 21038 bp, 25 predicted proteins | sample 361361 | NCBI WGS metagenome assembly CEPX01 (sample SAMEA2619974, study PRJEB7988) | marine metagenome | biome: marine biome (ENVO:00000447); feature: mesopelagic zone (ENVO:00000213) & marine oxygen minimum zone (ENVO:01000065); material: "saline water (ENVO:00002010), including plankton...
CAGATAAAATGCCTAATGAAGCACAACTCTTGGCAGATGAAATATTCAAAAAAATAAAATTAAAACTTAAGCCAAAAGATGTAACAATTTCTTCTTCAAATTTATTTGGTCATGAAATCCTAAATGTTCTCCCTATTTATAAAAATGAAAATATTAACTCAAAAAAATATCAAGCAAAACCAGAAGAACTTCAAAAATTACAAAACCAATTATCTGAAAAAGTAGAATCTAATATCATAAAAAAATCAAAAATAGAACAAATAGATGCAAAAAATATTTGGCTACCAAAAAGGATTCCATAATTTAATTTGCCAAAAATAAATAAAAATTAAAAAACTTATTAAAAAAACAGGAATAAAAGGTATTCCTTGCCGGATTTTTATTTTCTTATATTTTCTTTGAATTTCCTTAATTTGTTTTTTAGTTAAACCATCCCAATTTGCTTTAATAGATTTCTTCCCAATTTTTATGTCTTTATAAAGCCAATCTCCTTCTGTTAAATAATTAGTTTTAATTTCTTTAATCATACATGCTTCATCAACTGATTTAGCATATAAATAAAAATAAGGAATAATAAAAACCAAAATTCCTAATGAAAAAAACAAATTTTCAATGAGCCCAAATACTATTAGAATTAATCCTAAAAACATAACAAAAAAAACTATTTTTTTATTTTTATTCAATCTTTTAGAAAACTCTTTTTTAAATTCCTTAAAATTTCTTATAGATAAAAATCCACTCCAAATTAAACCATAAAATGCCCCAACAAATAAAAATATTAAAAAAAACAAGATAAAAAAGTTAATATTAATTAGAAAATCAGAAGATAAAGGCAAAATTGCTCCTAATGCTATCATTAATTTTGCATCTCCTCCTGCAAACATTCGTCCATAATATAATAAATTCCCAATTATAAAAAAAATTCCAAGTCCAATTAATCCTTGATAAAAAAAATTAAAATTCTCTAAAAAAAATGAATAAAAAAATCTAAATCCTAATGCAAAAATAATTAATGAAAAATTAAGCCAATTTGCAACTTCCCTTTTTCTTAGATCTTGAATACTTGCAAAAATAATCCAAATCAATGCAATAATTATCAAAAATATAGTTTCATACATAAAATAAAAAATAAAACAATCTTTATAAATTATTTATCTTTAGAAAGATTTGTACTTCTATATTTTCCACCTTTTTTATAAGGGTGTTTTTTCTTTTCTTTTTTCTTATTCTTTCTTTTATTTCTTTTCTCTGAAAATGAATAATCCATATTTAATAAAAGATAGATTTGTTTAAATAAGTTTTGAAATGTTATAAATTAGTTAATTCTTTTTGCTTATCTTAGAAAAAATTCTTAAATAATCCTCGGCTTGTCTTTTAATATTAAAACGCTCAATAACATGATTTCTACAATTAGACTGGTTTATATCTCCTACTTTCTTAGTATAATATAAAAAATTTCCAAGATCATTTGGTTTTGCTATATAACCTACCTTTCCATGAGTAATTACTTCTGAAACAGCTCCTTCATCATATGCTATAACTGGTGTTCCACAAGCCATTGATTCAACCATCACCAAACCAAAAGGTTCATTCCACCTTATTGGCATTAAAAATCCTTTAGCATATTTAAACCACTCTTGTTTTTGTTTGTCATTTACTTCTCCAACATAAATTATTTGTTGATTTGATTTTTCAAAATTCCTAGTAAATTTATCAATTTGCTCTGCAGGAATATTCTCATAAAAAGAATCTATATTTGGTTTTATTTTATCTTCCCAATATTTTTTAAGCCAAGACCTAAATGAATGAACTGGTCCTGCAATTACTAATTTTTCATTCAACGATTTAGCAACATCAATACAGATATCTTGTCCTTTATTTTTATCCATTTTTCCGATTGAAAAAAAATAATTTCTTTTTTCTTGTTGAAAAGGATAATTAGGCACATCAATAGCATTTAAAACAGTGAAATCCATCGGCATGGCTTCTGAAAAAATAGCTCTTTGTGATTCACTAATAGCATTAAAATAATTAATTCCCTCTTTTCTTACTTTAGATATCTTTTTAATTGCCTCTATTCCACGAGAATCCAAATCCCCGTGAAGTGTTGTAAGAATTGGAATAGAAAGATTGCTATTTTTATAAGCATCAGAAGTTACAAATTTTGTATGATCATGAACTGCATCAGGATTTTCTTCTAAAATAACTTTTACACATCTCAAACAATGATTTTCAAAACTTTGTTTAACCTTAGCCGGGTCTGTTTCATATTCAACACTTCCTTTAGAATGTTGCCAAGTATTTTCTAAAAGAGAAGGAATTAATCTTCCTGCAACCAATGAATTTTTAGAGGAAATTACCAATGAATCATGTCCTCTTCTTACATATTCTATATCTAAATCACGAACAACTCTTTCTACACCTCCATATTTCATACTAGGACTAATTGGTAAAACAGGAGTTGCTATTTGTAAAATTTTTAATTTTTTATCCATTTTGTCTTAATTTTAAAATTATAACTAATCTACAAATAAAATATATTTTACATTTATAAGTATTTTGTATCTATTTGGCCATAATTGCTATTATCTAAATAAATTAAACCAAATTACCTAAAACAACAGAACTCAATACAAACAAAACTATTGTTGCTAAAAGAGCAGTGATAAAATAAAGAAGCATACCTCTTTTAAGATTTCTTCCGGTTTTACTTGTCTTTTCTAATCTATCTTCACCAGAATCTATCATAACTAAAGTTCCTGTTAAAATAAAAATTATCTGAATAATATAAATTCCAATTGCAATTTGTAAATAATAAGGAGGGATCATTTTTGTTAAATCAAATATTTGTAAAATGGTTCCTAAATTTCCAATTCCAGCTGTTTCAGCTCCACCTAATTCAGCAAAATTTAACTTATTTAGAATAGATGTAATCATTGCAGCGAGCCCTATAACAATTCCCGAAAGTAAAGGTGCAAGAAAAGTCATATTGCTTTTCATGTCAGAAACAATCTCTGCAAGCATATCTCTAAGCCTATCTGTAATTTTCTGAATGTTTTTTACATATTCTGAAATACTCATAAGACTTATTGCAGCAATTTTTAATCCTTTTTTACTTGATTCAATTAAAACTTTCATACTTGTTGCAATCAAGTCAGAAGGAAAATAAATAATTGCTCCTCTTTTTGGATCAAAAATAGCTCTTTCAACACTCATACCAATTTGTCTTATATTATAATTAACTAATTTAAAAAAATCCTCTGTCATTAATCCTCTAGAAGATTCTGCAACTCTTCCAAAAACAAGTTCAGGAGGCATACCATTTCCAATACGATTACCAAGTTGAAATAAAGAATTATTAAATTCTTTTTCAAGTTGCCTTGTTTTTTCTCTTTCTTTAATTAAATCTTTTGTTTTTTCTTTAAATGCCATTGAAAAAGATAAAGCTAATCCTAATGGAATAAACATACTTAAAATCAAGGCACCAATTCCAAAAGGTCCAACAAATCCATTTCCAAGTTGTTTAAAATCAAATATTTTTTCTTCTCCAAAAATTCCGAGTCCTAATTGAGAAAAAGAATAATCCTTTTGCAATCCGAATAATTCGGGAATTGGAGTATATTGAAAAATCAAAGGTAATAAACCAAGTATAAAAAAAGGTAAAAATATCAAGAATGCCTTAGTATAAGGTTTTTTAGATTTATATTTGGGATAAAGAGGATTTTTTTCAAGTAATTCTGATTCTCCATAGCCTCCAGGTCTTAATGTCATAATTTTATCTGTAAGATAAAATACAAAAAAAGGAACAATTAAATTAAACAAAATAAAGATATGATTCCACTTTAAAAAATCTCCAATCATTGCAGAAGCCAGAGGTAAAAGTGCTAAGCCCAATGTTGGTAAAACAACTCCGAGCATATAAACATTAGTTAAAGGACTTCTTACATTATGAGTAAACTTTAACATTTTATTATAAACTCCATCAAGAACAACTTGTAATGTTTTTTCTAAAGTTGATACTCTTCTAGCTTCATCTGGTTCAAACAAACTACTTTGAATTAAATGAAAAGCTTCAATAAATTCTATCGAATAATCTCTCCATGTTTTAAGATAATTATCAAGACTTTCTTTAATTGTTGAAAACTTTCCTATTTCAACGTCATAAAATACTTTCTTAAAATCTAGTGAAAGAGGATATTGTAAATGATTTGATGCAAAAGCAATTGCTTTTTCTAGATTGGGAGTATGCCTCATATAAACTACAATATATAAAATTGCAGGAACCATTTGTGAAGAAGCTTTAAGTCTCCAACTATTTGCAAGTCTTTTAGGATAAGCATTTACAAAATAAAATAAAAATGCAGATAAAACAATTATTAAAAAGAAAAACAAAAATGGGAAAGCTGTAATACTTCCATTAATTAAAGCTATTGCAATAGAAATTAATAATCCAAGAATAAATACACTTACAAAAGCCATAATACTTAAACCCAATGCTTGTGATGGTTCTATATCAACATGCGCTGTTTCAAGTTGTTTTTTAATTCTTTCTTCGTCTTTTGGAGCTATTTTTAACTTTATTATATTTCCTAAACTTTTAGCCCACTTCTCATATTTTGTAAGTTTAGGGGCCATTTCTTCTTTAAATTTAACATATTCTCTACTATAATTAGAATTTTCATTAAATGTTTTAATTTGTCCTTCAATTTTAGAACCATACTTTCTTAGAACATCATCTACGCTTGGTTTATCTTCCATTTTTTTACCCTCTTTTTATAATAATATTAAGAATAAAAATTAATTAATAAATGTTTGGAGAAAGTTTATTTTTCTATTCTTTTCTTAAGAGCTTTTATCTTATCTCTTAATAAAAGAGCTTTTTCAAAATCTAAATTTTCTGCTGATTTTTTCATATCCGCTTCAATTTCAATTAAAAGATTAGGTATTTCTTTTTTTAAAATAAAAAAAAGCAAGAACTAAACCTAAAACAAATAAGATTAATCCAATCCAATTAGAAGTATTATATGCTAAATTTCCAATAGCGTTTCCAGTAATATTAACTGAAAAAAAGAATAAAGCTACAATAAAACTTCCAATTGCTAAAATTGCTAAAGAAGCTCTACTTTCTACAGTTTTAGTATTAATATGAGATAAATCGTTTAATTTTTGAATCTTCCTATTTAATCCTTCCTTTTGAATTGCTGATAAAGAATCATTAGAAAGAGATTTTGTATAATTTTCTATTGCTTTTGAATAATTTCCTTCATCTGTAAAATGATCCCCTCGTTCAAAATATTCTTGATTCTCACCATATTCCTTACTCATACTTCATTAAATAATATATTCTTTATAAAATTATATTTTTCTTTTCTTGATTTGATTATTTAACCATTTCTGCCATTCTGGAAAAACTCTTTCTCCTAAAGGTAATCCAATTTCTTGCCTTATTTGATCTGAAATTTTATGAAAAGAATCATTGGATAAAACATTAAATCCTGATTCTAAAATGTTTTCATTTCCTGTTTTTTTTGATATATCAACAATTTCCTTTTTTATTTTCGCTCTTAATAAAATATTATCATAAACTGCATCCCAATTTCCTGCCCAACCTTTTACATTTGATGCTATATCTTTAATAATAATACTATCTCCATTAATTAAGTCCTCACTAGGTTCTAATTCATCTTTTTTTACATTATATTTTAATAAATCAATAAATCCTTTTTCTTCTTGAGGATCATTTTTCCAATGCTTTCTAACTTCTGTAATTTGTAAAAGTCTTCTCCAAGAATGTAAACCATCAGGAGATTTTATTGGATTTGTAACTGCAATTATATCTGTTGCTTTAAAACTAGTAGATGGAACTTCTAAATCATTTACAACCCTATCATATACTCCATAAGGGCTTGCTCCATGTATTGTTCCTGCAACAACATTTGCTAAAGCTCCTACCCTCATTGCTTCATACAAACTTTTTGCCTCCAAACTTCTAATTTCTCCAACAATTAATGAACTATCTCCTAATCTTAAACTAGTTCTTATTCCTTCATCAGCCCCAATTTCATTAGTTGTTTTTAATAAAGCAGATCTAACTTTCATTCTTAAAATATCATATTTTAATTTCCTTAATGCTTCAACAGGTAATTCCAAAGTATCTTCTAAAACAATAATTCTGTATCGAGGGATTATTTCAAGCATTAAACTTCCAAGTAAGGAGGTTTTACCAGAACTTCTAGTTCCTGCAACAAGAAGAGTACGTGATCCGTCAATTAAAAAACTAAATACTCCTGCCGCTATTGGATTTATCATTTTATTTTTAATAAAAAGAGGCAATGTCCAAGGTTCTTCTCTATGACGTCTTATTGCATAAGCTAAACCATCTGGAGATAGCGGTCTTTGAATTATTGCAATTCTTGCATTTATTTTTCCAATACCTAATTGAGTATCTAAGATGGGATTTGCTTCATCTAAGGGTCTTCCAGAAATCATTCTAAATTTAGCTGCCCAAGAATCAACATCTTCTTGACTTGGAAGAATATTTGTTGAGCATTCATCATGATCCTGGTGTCTTAAAAAAATATTTGTTAAGGGAATTGGTGCATTTAAGACAATATCTTGAAGTTTTTTATCTTGAAGTAAAACCTCAAGCAATCCAAAACCAATTGTATGTCTTACAAGAATTATAGCTAATTTATTTAAATCAGAATAATTTAATTTTATTCCCTTAGTTTGAGATAAATCTTGCAATAAATCTTTAGAAATATTAAAAAAAACATGTCTTGTTCTTTCAGTATCAATAAATTCCTCTGCTTTTGGTTGATGTTCAATTAAAACTCCTCTTGCTAAATTAAGTAGCATATTATGATCTTCACTTAAAGCATTTTCTGGAGGAATTAAGTGATATATTAACTTTGATTCATCTTTCTTTTTTAAGATAGTAACAAGAGATTCATCATAAGTTTCATGAGTTATTTTATATTGATCAATTATTTCTGCATCTTCTGGTAAGTCTGATACAAGTCTTGTAAAAGTAAAATTAGGAATTACATCTGGTTTGAAAATTTTCTGGTAAATCTCTCTATTTCCTTTTTGATAATTTTCTAAATAAGGAAGAATTTCTTGCATAAATTTTGTATTTTCGAATAAATTGAAAATCTTTCCAATAAAATGAATATAATTTGCTTGGTCTGTTTTAGAAGAGGTATCTATTTTTTCTAAAAGAATTTTAGCTTCAATAATAATTCTTTTTAATTCATGATATGCTGCAATAGGATCTTGTTTTAATGAAAAAAGAAATGAAAAAAGGTCATTATATCTTTGAGAGAAAAATTGTTGATTACTTGTAATTAGTTTTTCTTGTGATAAAATCTTTTCTTGTTTAATAAAATAAATATAAAGTTGAGCTATTTCTAAAAGTAAAGATGTTTCCTTAAAATCATAATTATAATTTTTCTGTTGAACAAAAACTATTCTAGAAACATTTGGATTTCCAATTAAAGCATCAACTGTTTTTCCCATAACTTCTGGAGAATCAGAAAGACTTGGTACATATGATGCTCCCAGATAATTAATATAAAGAACCTCTTCTCCTCCTTCTCTTTTGACCTCATGAGAATACAATGGTGTTCCCTCTTTGAATTGCATATTTAAGAAAAGAAGAAGTAGTTTAAAATATTTTGTATAAGAAATAGCAAGAAATTTAAACCTCTTTTATTTAATTATTATATGGCTGAAGAACAAATAAATTATGCTGAACAAGATTTCAGAAATACAAATATTAAAATAAGAGATTTAGAAGAAAAACAAAGAATCTTAAAAGATAGACTTCTTTTAGTAGGGAAAAATCTTATAGAAATTAAAGAAAAGAATAATCAAGATATTTTAGGAATAAAAAAGAATATTGAAATTATTAAGCAAAGTGTAGAAAGAACAATATCTTTTTTAGAAACAGCATCAGGTGAATTTTCAAAATTTGCTAGAAAAGAAGATTTAGAAATTTTATCAAAACAAGCAAAAATGTTTCAACCTTTAGAATTTGTAAGAAAAAAGGATTTGAAAAAATTAAAAAATAATTAAAATGGGTGTTTTAGAACAAGTCACACAAATGAAGGGTCAAGGAAGATCTAATGAAGAGATAGTAAATAATTTACAACAGCAAGGAATTTCTCCAAAAGAAATAAATGATGCTATTAGTCAATCAGAAATAAAAAATGCTGTTTCTGGAACAGAACAACCAGGTATGCAACAATCAATTATGGAAGGAGGGGCTGCTGCATCTCAAGCTCCTAGCCCTTATGTTCCACAAACTCAGGAAATGGGTGAACAAGAAGCATATACTCCTCAACAAGAATATGCTCAACCAGAAAACTACCAACAAGGTGCTTATGATGATTATTCTTCACCCGGAACAACTAATACAGATAATGTAATTGAAATAGCAGAACAAGTATATTCAGAAAAAATACAAAATATACAAAAACAATTAGAAAATATGAATGAATTCAAGACTCTTGCACAAACAAAAATAGATAATATCTCTGAAAGGTTAAAAAGAATGGAAACAACAATTGACAAATTACAAATTACTATACTTGAAAAAGTGGGATCTTATGGAAAGGATTTAGGAAGTATAAGAAAAGAAATGGGAATGATGCAAAATTCTTTTGGAAAAATGATAAACCCTATAGCAAATAAAATAGGAAATCAAACAAGAACTTCAAAACCAATTTTACAATCTCCAAAATTTCCTAAATCAAATGCTCCTGTCAAAACAATAAAAAAGGTTTCTAGGAAAAAATAATTGATTTAAAAAAAGTTTCTAAGAAGAGAAACAAATAAAAAAGATTATAGCTTTTTTTGAGGACCCCCTGCTCCAGGCCAAAAACCTTGATAACCTTCTGGTTCTTGTGAACCACCTACAATAATCCCTATCACTGCTAAAATAAATATAACCGCAGCAATTGTGGGCCAATTATTAAACCACCATGCTCCCGCATACCATCCAGTGGCTCCAGAAGTTTGTACTAATACAATTATAAAGATTATAACTCCAATTCCAAGTAAAGAAGACATAATCCATCCCTTACTAGGATCAATAAATATCCCTACAAGAATTAATAATACAAGAATAATTGCTAATCCCACACCCAATCTAGGAAAAATTTCAGAAAAAAATCTAGGAACAAAATCAAATTGCAAAGCCATTAAACCTACAACTAATGATAAAATCCCATTAATTGATTTACTTTCTTGAAAAAGTTTTATTTGGGTTAATATCCCAAAAACTAATGCAAAAATTAATAAAAAAGGTAATAAATAACTAAAAAAACCCATTTGTTCCCATTGGGAAAGTAAGTTTCCTATTTCTCCACCATAAAAACTATATGAAGCAAGTGATATTAATCCATTTATCATTATATTAAAACTTATGAAATATTATTTAAATATGTTTCTAAACTTTTATTAATCTTTAGAGTTCCTTAAAACCAATGCTAAAGCAACAGCAATTACAACAACAAAAGCCACATTTGTCCAGAGAGTATTGCTCCAACTTTGTTTAAACAATAAATCTATTACTCCTCCATCAACTCCTGTTGCCCAAAGAACTGCAGCAATAACTGAAATTATTACAACACCCATTAAAACTTTCTTCATATTACCTTCAATTTTTGCTTCTCCTGCAATAAATCCCAAAAGTAATAAAGCGACAAAAACTACAACAAGGGCTACTGTTAAAAATAAAATTAAATTTTCAACAACTAATTTTGGATAAGCAAATCCAACAAAAATTAAACCAATAATAAGAGATATAATTGAATGAAGTTGTTTATTTTCTCCTAAAATTTTTGTTTTTTCAAGAAGAGCAAATACAATAAACCATATTAATAATAATGGAAGAGCAAATTTTGTAAAAATCCAGTGTTGTAAAATAGTTTCTTCTGCCATTTTTAGAATTATACTAATTCTTCAGAAACTTCTCCAATATCAGATTCTGGAGTTGGTAGTGCAGATTTATTTATAATAAAAATATCGCTAATAGCTTTTACAAACTGATGAGGAATTATCACTCCTCTAGCTCCACTAATTAGAGACATCATACTTCCGCTAACTTTTATTCTCCATCCATCAACTTTATTCTCATGCAAATTAGCTTCTTCTATTTCTCCAAAATAATCTCCTGAATCGGTATAAACTTTTACTCCAATCACTTCGGTTATCTTTTTTACTCTCATGCTAAAGCAAGCATAAACTTATTTATAAATATTTCGTCACAAAAATATATTTAATAAGATTATTTTTAATTCTATAAAAGATAATCTTAAATAGGGATATTCTATATTAAAAATAATGAAAAAATGTCCATCCCATAAAATAGAAATATTAAAAACAAGAAAAATTGTTTCTTGTGATAAATTAAAATTCCCATGGAAACAAGATCCAAAAGGGTATTTTCTTGTAAAAATTAAAAATAATTTAATCTGTTGTGGATTTGTAAATAATAAACACAAAATGATTATTGAATTCAGAGGAAAAAGCCCTGATAAAATAATAAAAGAAATTGCAAAAAGAAAATTATGTAACTTAGAAAATATGGGATATATTGCATCTGAATTAATAATTGCGAAAAATTGTCTTAAATCAAAAAAAAGATATATTCAACGTTAATTTAACGATTTTAAAAATATGGCAATATTTATAAAAAATAATTATCTTAATTAAATATGTTAAATAAAAAAGAAATAATTTCAATTTTAATCGTAACATTAGTTCTTGCATTTACAATAAGTTTAATAGAAACATGGAATATTTTCTTATATTCTTTAATTTCAATATTCTTAATTATTATTATAAATATAATTGCAAAAAAAGTTGCTAGTTATTATCTTGATTCAGAAATAGAAATAAAATTGTGGGAAATTAAAAGATATGGGTTTAAACCTCATAAATATTTTAAAAATCCCTTTCAAGCAGGAATATTTCTTCCAATAATTTTTATAGTATTTTCACTCGGATATTTAAAATGGATGGCTTCTTTAGTATTTGATGTAAAACCAAAAACATATAGAGCTGCAAAAAGACACGGGCTTTATTCTTTTTCAGAAATAACTGAAGACCATATGGGTTTTATTGCGGCAGTAGGAATTTTTGCTAATTTATTTTTTGCAATAATCGGTTATTTAATAGGATTTTCTGAATTTGGACAATTAAATATTTATTTTGCCTTTTTTAATATGCTTCCAATATCTGATTTAGATGGTAATAAAATATTTTTTGGTAGTCTTCCATTATGGAGTTTTTTGGCAACTTTAGTTTTAATTGGATTAGGTTATATCTTTTTGTTAGTCTAGATATCTAAAACTATTTATACTCTTAACAACTTTTTCTAATTATGCCTAAAAAATTTCTAAAAAACATAGAACCTAGAGAGTATCAACTAAAAATATATAATACTTGTCTAAAGAATAATTGTCTTGTTGTTCTTCCAACAGGACTTGGAAAAACTCTTATTGCATTAATGCTCACAATAAAAAGAATGGAAGAATTTCCCGGGAAAAAAGTTGTTTTTCTTGCTCCAACAAAACCTTTAGCAGAACAACATTTAATTTCATTTAAAAAACATCTTCCAGAATTATTTGCAGATATGCAATTATTTACAGGATTAATAAAAGCAGAACAAAGAAAAAAAATCTGGCAAACAGCAGATATAATCTTTTCAACCCCTCAATGTATTGCAAATGATTTAAAAAATAGAATTTATGACTTAGAAGAAGTTTGTTTATTAATAGAAGATGAAGCTCATAGATGTTTAAAAAATTATGATTATAATTATGTTGCTCAAGAATATAAAAAACAATCAAAATATCAAAGAATTCTTGGACTAACTGCTTCTCCGGGGAGCGAAAAATCAAAAATAAAGGAAATTTGTAAAAATCTTTCTATAGAGGATGTTGAATTAAGAACTAGAGATAGTGTTGATGTAAAAAAATATCTTCAAGAATTGGAATTTGAAAAAATAAATGTAGAACTTCCAAAAGAATTTGAAGAAATACAATATACTTTAAAAAAAATATTCAATAAATATATTGAAGAATTAAGATTAAGGCGTGTTCTTTTTGGACCTTCTTCAAAAACAGCACTTCTTGTTCTTCAAAAAAAGATAATGGGAAGTTTAGCAAGAGGAAATAGGAATTTTAATTATATGTTAGGAGTTAGTGCATGTGCTCAAGCAATAAAAATTCAACATGCATTAGAACTTTTAGAAACCCAAACACTATCTGGTTTTAATAAATATTTAAAAAATTTATTAAATCAAGCAAAAAATAAACAAAGTAAAGGCGTTGTAAAACTTGTTGCAAAACCAGAATTTAATTTTATATATTCAAAATCAAACGAACTATTAATAAAAAATATAGAACATCCTAAACTTGATGAACTTACAAAAATTATAAACAAGGAAAAATTAAAAAATAATAAATTGAAAATTATTGTATTTACCCAATTTAGAGATACTGCTGCAATTATTTCTAAAAGAATTAATAAAATAAAAGGAATAAATGCGAAGATGTTTATTGGTCAAACAAAAAAATCAGATACTGGTTTAAGTCAAAAAGAACAAAAGAAGATAATGGAAGAGTTTTCTTTAGGAAAAATAAATGTATTATGTGCAACTTCAATAGGAGAAGAAGGATTAGATATCCCTGAAGTAAATATTGTTATATTCTATGAAGCTATTCCTTCTGCAATAAGAACAATTCAAAGAGCAGGAAGAACTGCTAGATTAAAAGAAGGAAAATTAATAATACTTATAACAAAAAAAACAAGAGATGAAAATTATTTTTATGTATCAAAAATCAAGGAAAAGAAAATGCATTCAGCAATAGATTCAATTAAAAAAGAATTATCTAATAGTAATAATTTAGAACTTCAAGAAAAACTAAAATGAAACAAATATTTAATCTATTTTCAAGACAACCTTTAAAAATTAAAAAAGAAAAATCAAAAATAATAGTTGATTATAGAGAAAGAAATTCATTAGTTCCTTCTGAACTCATTAGTTTGGGCTTTCATGTTGAATTTAAAGCATTAAAAATCGCGGATTATATTGTAAATGATGTCGTAATAGAAAGAAAAACAGTAACTGATTTTATATCATCAATTATAAATAGAAGACTTTTAAGTCAAATCATAGACTTGCAACAGTATGAAAATAAATTATTAATTGTTGAAGGGATAGATGAACAAGAACTTTATAATAATTCAGAAGAAAGAATTGGAATGAATCCTAATGCAATTAGAGGTTTTTTACTCTCAATACTTTTAAAATATAAAATTCCTCTAATTTTTACAAAAAATTATGAAGACACTGCAAAATTCATATCAGTTCTTTCAAAAAAAAAATCAAAAGAAATTCCATTAAATGTAAGAAAAAAATCATTTAATAAAAAAGAACAAATGCAATATATACTTGAAAGTTTTCCAGGAATAGGGCCAACAACTTCAAAAAAACTCTTAGAAAAATTCAAAACAATAAAAGAAATAATTAATGCACCTTATGAAGATTTGCAAAAAATTATTGGGAAAAAAGCAGAAATTCTAAGAAAAATTATTAATGAAACATATTAATAAGAAACTCTTAATTCGCCTAAGTTAATTAGATAATCTTCAGAAGAAATATTTTGATTGGCAACATAACAGGATATTCCATTTAATTTTAATCTTACTAAAAGAGCATATGCATTAGCTTTTCTACTTAAATTTTTAAAGAAAATATTTAATTTAGCCCCTTCTTTTTTCTCACTTGGAATAATTGCAACTTTTTTATGAAGTCCTTTTAAAGAAACCAGAGCATTTGGATGTCCAAGTAGCAATTCATTAAAAGTTATTTCACTAACTCCCATTAAAATATAGTAAGGAAAGAGATGTATTTAAATAATTCGGTTCTAATTATGATAATTTAAATCTTTCAAGAACTTTGTATTTTGGTCCTTCCCTTGTTAATTCTGATTTCATTAAAACAAATTCATTAACATCAAAATCTAAATTTTTAAAATTAATTTTTTTAATTTCTTCAATTAATTTTTCTTTATTAATAATAAATTTAACTCTTGTTGTAGTAATATGTGAATTAAATTTTTTAAAATCAGAAGGATATTCTAAAAATTTATTAGAAACTTGTTTTTGTAATTCTTCGATTTTATCAGATATTAAATCTACCCAAATAACTTTAATATGGCTTTCATTATCAAAAACTCCGGTTTTTCCAATTTTACAATTAAATTTTTCAAATTTTATTTCGCTTAATTTCTTTTTTGTTTCTTCTATTTCTTCTTCAGAAATACTTCCTAAAAATTTTAAAGTTAAATGTAAATTTCCTTTCTCAACAAATTTTCCTCTAAATAAATTCTTCTTTTGTAAATTTTCAAATTCATGAAAAACTTTTGATTTTACATGTTCTGATAGTTTGATTGCAATAAAACATCTCATTTTATATTAACTCACTTAAAATTTTAGCTCCTAATTTTACTGTTAGATTATTTTTATCCTTATCGGGATTAATCTCAACAATATCTATTGCCTTAAGATTTTTAATTTTATTTATTCTTTGAATTAAATAAAGAAACTCTCTACTTGTAAACCCTCCAGATTCAGGATATCCTGTAGCAGGAGCAAATACTGGATCAATTACATCTATATCAATAGACACATACAATTCTTTTCTGTTTGAAAATTCCATAATAGAGTCGCATGTTTCTTGTAAATCTTCTGTTAATTGGTTTATTGATATTTTTTTTATATGATATTCTTTTAAAAATTTGTCTTCTTCAGGATCAGAATTTCTAACTCCTACTAAAAGTATATTTTCTTTCGGAAAACCAGATTCAATTAGGGCTCTAAGCCACTCTTCATGTGTTGGAAATTTATTATCTACTGGTTTCATGCAATCTGGATGTGCGTCAAATACAATGAGACAAGGCTCTTTTTTAGAATTATTGCAATAATCTAAAAATGCTTTTGTTGTAGAATAACTAATTGAGTGATCTCCTCCTAAAAAAATAGTTTTTGGTTTTAAATCATATGATTCATATGAATTTTTATGAATTAATTCATTAGTTAATTCAAGATTTTTATTGTCTAAATGTATTTCTTCTAAACCCAAAGAATCTGAATTAATTAATTTTCCTTGTTCATTGGAGTAAATTTCTTTTAAAGATTCTAAAATAGCATTTCCTGCTTTTTCACAACCATTTGTTTTTCCAAGTCCATTAATTCCTGGAACCTTTACAATAAACATAAAAAAATTAGAATAATGAGGTTTTTAAGATTAATCTTCAGGAACAAGTGCGAAAAAACTGTATTTTTTTATTTTTGCTAGATCTTTTACATCTTTTAACTGCACTTTAGATATATTTTCCTCAAATTCATAAAATTTTTTAGCATTTCCATTGATTTCATTGTGAAGCAAATTAACCATTTGACTTTGAGAATCTTCCATAGAAATATGGTAATTTCCAATTAATTGTTCTTTAATCTGGTTAAGTTCCTTTTCATCCAAAGTCTTAGAAACTTTTTCAAATTCTTCTAAAATAAGTTTCTTGACAACATCAACATTTTCTTTTGATGTTCCAATATAAACTAAATTATATGCAAAATCTTGATTTATATTAGAATCTCCTTTAACTGCATAAGCTAAATTTCTTTTTTCACGAATTTCACTAAAAAGTCTAGAAGACATTCCTTCTGCAGTTAATGTGCTAAGAACTTGCGCAGCATAAGCTTTTTTATTATCAGATAAAGGAACATGGTATGCAAAAACTAAATTAGCTTGATCTATTCCTTTTCTTTTTTCAATATTAGATTCGTTTTTTAAATTAACCTTAAATTTAGGCACTTTTCCTTTTTTATCATTAAAATTTTTTTCAGTAAATTCAATGATTTCTTCAAAATTAGCATCTCCTACAATACACAAAATCATGTTATTTGGACTATAAATTTCTTTAAATTTATTAACCATTTTTTGCCGATCAATTGAATTCATTGTTTCGTGAGTTCCAATTAAAGGAATTCCAAAAGGATTCTTATAAAGTGCTTTATGAATCTCATCAAAAACATGAAGTCTTGGATTATCTTTATACATCTTAATTTCTTCAAAAATAACTTTTCTTTCTTTTTCTAATTCCTTAGAATCAAATTTTGGATTTTTAACCATATCACTTAAAACATCCAAAGCAGTACTCAAGTATTTACTTGGCATCTTACACCAATAAGCAGTAATTGATTCGCTTGTAAACCCGTTTAATTCTCCTCCTTTTTTTTCAATTTCTTCAGCAATCTTTTTTGTATCTCTTGTAGGAGTTCCTTTATAGAGCATATGTTCTATAAAATGAGAAATTCCCTTTTCCTTTTCAGATTCATTAACGCCCCCGTTTCTTACAGCAAATACAACACTTACAACAGGTATATCTCTTTTTTCAAAAAGAATAGTCATACCGTTTTTCAAAACTTTTCTATAGAATTTTGGTTTCATTTTATAAAAAAATATCAGAAGTATATAAATTTATTTATTAAAAACAATATATCTTTCTCCACCTAATTCAAAATCATCTAAAATCTCAAAATTTTCTTTTAAAAAATTAATAATCCAATTTCTTTTAACTTTAAACTTTTTTCTTGTAATCATACTTTCTGTTGCAAAACTAATTACAATTCTTTCTGCCAAAGGAGCAATTTCTAAAATTAATTTTTTAGAATAATCCCTCTCTAACATTTCTAATGAATCTATTGTTTTAAACAAAAATATTATTCTTGGTTTTTCTGTTTTTTTAATTGATTTTTTAATCTTTTCTAGTTCAAATAAACTTAAATGAATTGCTTTCCCATTAATTTTTTCTTTTTTAAAATAATTATTCGTTAAATTAACTAATTGCCCCATAGATTCAACTCCAACATAATCCATATCATATTTAATTTCTTTAAAATATCTGTAACTAAATCCATTAATTCCAGAACCTAAATCTATAATACTTAATTTTTTACTCAATCCATTAAAAATTCTTTTATAAATTTCTTCATAAAAATTTAATCTTTCTCTTGTTGAAAGATGTTTTTTTAAAATCCACTCGGGAGACTTATCTTTCAAAGATAAAATTTTCTGACTTGTAAATGCTGAAAAGACTTTTCTTAATAAATTTCTAGTAAATTTAATTTTTTCTTCATCTACATATCCTTCTTTATTAAAATGCTCAAAAGCTAATTCAACATCTTTTTTTGGTAATTGAGAAAATTCTTTTTTTAGAATTATTTTGTTAATTAAATCTTGTTTATTCATTTTTTATTCATTTTTTATTATTTTTTTAAACTTTTAATAACAGCACTATAAACTTCTTTTACTTTAATTGCAGAAGTTGCTTCAAAATCCTTGGATTTTTTATATAGATATTTTTCTAATAAAGGGCTAATAATTTTAATTGCCCTATTATAATCATAAATCTCTTGAGGAGGGGTACAATTAAATAAAATAACTAATTTCTTTTTCAAAGCAAGAGCAAGATGCATTCCAAGCGTATCCCCGCAAACAATTAATTCACAATTATTTATTTCATCAATATGTTCTTTTAAAGATTTTTTGATTTCTAAAAACTTAACTTTATATTTTTCTTCTAATTTCTCTTTTAGAGAGTCATATTCATCCCATGCCTTATTTGGCCAAATTCCAGTACAAGTTTTAATTAATCCAATATTACCTCTAACATTTTTCAATCTCTCTGGAATAATGCCTAAATCATATTCTTGCCCCTTCCACTTTTTTCCAATCATTTCAATTAAAATCTGTGAAACTGATTGAGTATTTTCTTTTTTTAATTCATCTGCTCTTTTCTTTCCAAACTTACTAGATAAAGACATATCAAACCAATAAGAACTTTCTTTAGTATAATCAATATTCCCATTAGAATCTAAATAAATACCGATTAATTTTTTTGTTTTAATTTTTTTAACAATATCTAAAACTTCTTTTTCTTCATCTAAACTAATTATTAAATCAAAATTTTCATCCAGCAATTTTGATAAATCATTATTATTTTCAATAAAATACTTATTATATATCTTTGATGAATTCAACAAATCTTTTGAATTAGTCTTGCTTAACCAATGAATTTCTCCAGTTAATTCTCCTAATAAAACCGTTGTTCTTACAACATCTCCTAATGCTCCTAATTTTACTATTAAAGTCTTCATTAAATTTTTATAGGTATGTTTATTTAAAAATTAAATGGCATCAACAAACCAGTCCCCTGCATATCAAAAAGCACAAGGAAAATTTCTTTTAGCATTAACTGATAAAGATAGAATTGAACCCTTAGAAGAAATGATTAAAGAATGTCCAAAACATAAAAGCAGTGAAAATATGCTTGCTAATCTAAAAACAAGGTATAAAAAACTAAAGGAAAGGATAGAAAAAAGTAAAAAATCTGGAAAATCGACAAAAATAGGAATAAAAAAAGAAGCAATGCAAGCCGCTTTTATTGGTTTTACAAATACTGGAAAATCGTCACTTTTAAAATTACTAACTAATGCAAATCCAATAGTTAGTGAAAGAACACTTTCAACAACCACTCCTTTAATTGGAATGATGAATTATTCAGATACAAGTATTCAATTAATAGAAGTACCAACAATAGACTCTCAATATTATGATAAAGGGATTGTTAATACTGCAGATACTATCTTAATTTTAGTAACAAAACTAGAACAAATAAATAAAATCCGAGAAAAATTAACAAAAACCAATGCAAAAAGACTTATTATTTTTAATAAAATAGATTTGTTAACAGAAAACGAAAAAAGAAAATTAACTGCTACCTTAAGATCAAAAAAACACAATTTTGTATTGATTTCTACTAAAACAAAAGAAGGAATTGATGAATTAAAAAATAAAATTTTTAAAAGTTTTGATAAAATCAGAGTTTATACAAAAGAGCCTGGAAAAGAAAAATCAAAAAGACCAATAATTCTTGAGCCAAATTCAACTATAAAAGAAGTTGCAGAAAAAATTCTAAAAGGATTTTCGAGTAAAGTTAAAGAAACAAAGATATGGGGGCCTTCATCAAAATTTTCAGGGCAAAAAGTAGGATTAAACCATAAACTAAAAGATATGGATGTTGTTGAATTTAAGACTAAGTGATTAAAAAAATTTATAAATATTTAAATCATTAATAATATAAAATGGGAAAGGGATTAATTTATTAAGTACTGGAATTATAATTAGTGGTTTGGTTGCGGCGCCATCTCCTTCTTATGGAAAAAGCAATAAATTTAAAGAAAAAGTCAAAAGGTTATATGAAAAAGCAACAAAAGTAGATAAGGGTACTGAAGAAGACCATAAAAAAGCAAAAGATATTGCAGGAAAAGTTTTAGATCAAGGTATGGGAATTCCTGGAGCGGGAAAAATGATTGAATATATTGATAAGAAAAACAAAGAAACAGGTTTTTATGATAAGAAAAAGAAAGGAAAATATGATAAAAGTAAATAACAAAATTTAATCTATCTTATCAATTAATTTTTTTAATTCAACTACACTTTTTTTTGACATGTGTTTTCTAACTGGTTCAAGAACCTTAATTAATGATTCTGCAACTGCATTTTTTAAGTCATAGGGGTGTAGATTTTTAACTATAAGCTTTTTTGAAGAATTCTTTCAATTTTTTATTATTCCTAAAGTTAGTTAGTAAAAGGTTAATTTCTTTTGCAACTGCATTTTTTAAATCAAGAGGATGTATTTTTTTATTAATAAAATCTTTTTCGACTTCATTATAATTAGAATATTCTAAATTTCCTCCATATTTTTTCTCCCTCTCAACAACAAATTTTTTCCCATTATCTTTCTTCAAAACCATTATTAAATATTTTAATAAAGAGATTATTCCATTATCCAGATTTCCTGCAATATATTCTGCTTTATTAATTTTATTTCTAACTGTTTTTTCATCATCTAATAAATCTATCTTACTCCCTTCTATACTCGAACTCATTTGTTTCCCTATTAAACCTCTTATCATAGGACTCATTAATTCAATTCTTTGTTTATAATCTATTTTTGGTAGAAAGTCTCTTGCATATGCCATTATTTTCCTCTGATCAAGGCCTGCAAATTGCGCATCGGCTTTAAGATATTCTTCATCAAGAGCCTGCATTAAAGGATAAATTAAACCAGCTAATTTAGGATTATCTCTGGCAGTTTTAACTGCTTCTGAAGCAGAGTGTTTTGCCTTATTTACTGTGGTAAAAGTGCTTAATTTTAATAAATCATTAAAATAATTTTTATTTAATTGAAATTTACTTCCTTTAACAAATTCTAAATTTTTTGTATCTGTTCCAATGGTCTTCAAAATAAGATTAATTGCCATTTCATAATATTTATACCTTTTCTCTAATAAATCCCAAGAAACTCCATCTAAGGCAGAATGTAAATCAGCCAATAAGATCTTCACTTTAATTCCTGCTTTTAAAAAATCTGAAATTTTCAACATAGGGAAAAAATAAGCTAATGAAACTGGTCCAGTAGGCATAGTTCCCCAATAAATAGAAAATTCTTTTTTTGATTTTAATTTCTTATATAATTCTTTCTCTCCGATAATTTCCTGAAGATTCCGAGTTATCAATTCAATTCTTTTATCAACACTCATAACCATAGAACAACAAATAATATATATTTTATAAAGTATTTGATAAAATGTTAATTGAAATAATCATCGCATTATTGTTAGGTATATTCTTTGGAACAATAACAGGTCTAACTCCGGGAATTCATACAAATTTGATTGGAGTTTTTCTTATTTCTTTATCTGCTTCTTTACTTAGCGGAGTAAATCCTACTTATTTTGTAGTTTTTATTGTTTCTATGACTATTTGCCACTCATTTTGTGACTTTATTCCCTCAGTTTATTTAGGATGTCCTGATACAGAAACAGAATTATCTGTTCTTCCAGGGCATGAATTATTAAAAAAAGGGCAAGGATATGAAGCAATACTTTTAACAGCA
>CEPX01175797.1_pt1 | contig 21033 bp, 18 predicted proteins | sample 361361 | NCBI WGS metagenome assembly CEPX01 (sample SAMEA2619974, study PRJEB7988) | marine metagenome | biome: marine biome (ENVO:00000447); feature: mesopelagic zone (ENVO:00000213) & marine oxygen minimum zone (ENVO:01000065); material: "saline water (ENVO:00002010), including plankton...
TGTTCATAATTGCGAGCATACTTACTGGAAAGAACCTTCACAAAGTATGTCTTTTAAGGATTTTAAGAAAATATTTGATGATTTTGGACGACCAAAATGGATTGGTCTTACTGGAATTGGTTCAGGATATTTAAATAAAGATTATCATAAAATGATGGCCTATATAAAATCAAGAGGAACAATAATTGAGGTCTTTGATCATTTTGCCCATTTCAAAGATGATAATCAAATTAAAGAATTAATTGAAATTGGACCTGATTTTCAATTTATTTCTATTTATGGAGGAACAAAGAAAACTTTTGAATATATATGCAAAGGGTCTAATTTTGATAAAATTGTCAAGAACATAAGAACTTTTGTAAGATTAAAAAAACAAATGAAAAAAAGATTCCCAATTCTAAGTTTTCATTTTATTGTAACTAAACAATCAAAAAATGAATTATTCAATTTTATCGATTTTATCGCAAGTTTAAATACTGAAGTTGGCGAAGTATTAATTACTCCTCTTTTACATGGATTTAAACATGCAAAAGGTTTTCAAGTAAAACTAGATGAAACATATAGAAAGAAAATAATTAATTATGCACATAGTAAGGGATTACCAGTAACTTTTAATCAATGTTCTGAAGAAGAAAAAACAGATATTATTAATTGTAAACAATATATTATGCCGTTTATTTTTGTTGGAGGGGGAGTAACTCCTTGTTGTGGTCAAAATGAAAATAATCAAAGAACATGGCAACATAAAAATTCACTAGGCAATGCATTAAGAACTCCTTTTAGAAAAATTTGGTATTCAGAAAAATATGTTAATTTAAGAAAACAAATAAGGAAAAATAAATGTCCGAAAGAATGTGCTAATTGCCCAGTATATCTTGGAAGAGGATAAAATAGTTTTTAATTCTTAAAAATTTGTTAACCGTTTTAGAATTGTAATAATTGATTTCGGATTTTCAATAACTCTTATAATTGCTTTTTTTGGATGTTTTATTGAGATTTTCAATATACTTTTAGGAGACATTCCAGGATTTCGCTTTAAAGCTAAATTTAGAAATTCTTTTTTTATACCTTCCATTCTTTTTTGAGAAATTTCAGTTAATGCAAATGTTAATTTATTTAAATTAAAATTTTTCCAGTCTATTTTTTGAGGAATAACTTTTTTCTTCTTACACATTTCCCATAATTTTGTTCCTGGAAACGGAGTTGTAACTGTTGCTCCAAATCCATCTAAATCATTTTCAATTATGAACTTTTTTGTTTGCATTATTTCATCTTCTGTTTCTCCAGGGCTTCCAATCATAAATGAACCACAAGAAAGAATTTTTGCATCTTTTACTAACTTAACTGCTTTTTTATTTTGTTCTATTGTTGTTGCATCATTTTTTAACATGCTTAATATTCTTTGACTTCCTGCTTCTAATCCAAATGTAATTTGTTTACAGTTGGCTTTTTTTAATAATTTTAACAAGTCTTCATTAACCATTGTTACTCTTGATTGGCATCCCCAGACAATTTTCAATTTTTCTTTAATAAACAACTTACAAAATTCTACTATTCTTGGTTTATGACATAATAAATCATCATCCATGAAAAATACTGCTTCTGTTCCATATTTTGTTTCTAATTCTTTTAATTCTTCTATCATTCTTTTTGCACTATGGAATCTAACTTTTAATCCTCTCCAGCTATTATGGCAAAAAATACAATTAAATGGACAACCTCTAGTAAACAAAACTGAATTTAATTTTGTATTTGGAGGGACAAAATGCAAATGAGTTCCAGGATTTCTATCTTTTCCTTTTTGATAATATTTAGTATCTATTAAATCTCTATTTATTTTTGGAAGTTTATCTAAGTCAGTTATGGGATTCCCTGTAACTATTCTTTCTTTTGTTTTTCCTTCAATAATTTTGATTAACGCTTCTTCACCTTCTCCCTTAACAACATAATCTGCATGTTCTAAACCTTCTTCAGGCATAACAGTAACATGAACACCTCCAAGAATTGTTTTAAATCCATTTTTTCTACACCAATCAGATATTTCATATGCTTCATTAATTACTGCAGTTGTTCCAGTTATTCCTACAAAATCCGGATTTAACTTTTTTATTTTTTTAAATATATCTTCGCCTGCTATTTGATCAGCAATTGCAACTTTATGCCCTTTTTTACTTGCATATGCTGCTAAAACAAGCAAGTGTAATGGTTCATGAACTCCATATTCATAATCTCTTCCAGAATTTACAAGTACTAATTTTGCCATAAAATATTTTGAGATAACTACTTTATAAATTTAATTAAGGTTTTTTCCATGCTTTTTTTAAAACAGAATTCATTCTTTCTGTATACTGTCTCCATGAAAGATTATCTCTAATATATAATGCTGCTTTGTTTGTTTGTTTTTTATATTTGCTATAGTTATTATAAATTTCAAGTATTGCTTTATCATACTCTTTTGTAACAATACAAAGATTATGTTTTTTAGCAACAGTTGAGCTTCCCATATCGCTTGACATTACAGTTGGAATTCCTGATGATACCATTTCAAAAGGTGCAATCCATCCTCCTTGTTTTCCAACAGGAAATAATCCAACGTTTGCAGCTTTATACAAATCTTGTAATTTTTCCTTTTTATCAATCATTCCTATAAATTGAACATATTTTTCAAGTTTTTTCTCTTTAATATATAAATCCATTTTATTTTTATATTTTAAGTCTTCTTTTCCAACTAAAACTAAAAGAATATTTGGAATTTTATTTTTCAATTTTTCAACTGCCTTAACACAATCAAGAGTATTTTTTCCTTCTGCAATTTGCCCTGAGTAAATTACAATAAATTTTTCTTTTAAATTATATTCTTTAATTGCTTTTTTCTTATTACCATAAGAGAAAAAATCATAATTAACTCCACAATAAACAATATTAGAATTAATTCCATACCTATCATATGCTTGCTTATGAAATGATTTATCTAAAACACATACTTCATCTATACCATTTCTAACAATAAATCTATCAAACAAGATCCTTACTTTATTAAGTAATTTGTAAAACCATCCTGCATTAGGTTTACTCCACAAATTAGGTGGTTGATTCATAAACCAAACTGTGGGTTTTTTTCTTGGCCATAAACTCCATGTTACAGGAAAATCATGAAAATTTATTATATCATAATTATTTTTTATTTCACTTAATTTTTTTCTAAAGACTTTTATTGCCTTAAATATGTCTTTAATATCTTTATATCCGGGAGGTCTTAAGTCTATATTATTTTCAGGAATAATTATATCTGTATTTATTAGTTCTTCTTCAACTTTCTTAGATTTGGAAAGTGTTAAGATATCATTTTTAATTCCCATCTTAGTCATCCAGTTAGCTAGTTCTACAATTAATAATTCTGCACCACCATAATATTTCATTTGATTGTGAATAATTAATACTTTGGGATTATTTTCCTTAACCATTTTCTTTGATAGATCATAATCCTCTTTGGTGTTGATATTAACATAATTTTCAGTAATAGAATAAATGTAAACTTTCTTGCTATCATCTATTGCTACTTGAATTAAATCAACTAATTCTCTTTGATTTCTAAATGCATTTATTGGAGTTCTTTTAATATAATCAAGTATTTCATTTTTAAAGACAATATGACCTGTTCCCTTGATATTATTTATTTTAACTTTTGGTTTTTCTATTAATCTAAAAACACGCCCTTTTTCATTAGGCATTGCAGTATAAGTTTTTCCAATACTATATTTGTCTTCTTCACTAACAATCCCACAAATTGCAAATAAGTCTTCTTCTTTGAATTTTCTAAGCATATCTTTAGTTTTTGCATCAATAACCATCTCATCAGCAAGCATTAGAATAAAATCAGAGTTGCCAATTAAATTCCTTCCACATTCAATTGCGTTAACAACTCCTTTTTGTTTTTTTTGAATAGCATAACTAACTTTAATTCCTTTATACTTTTCACCAATATGTGTTATTATTTCTTCTTTTTTATAACCAACAACAATTATGATCTCATTAACTTCAAGTTCAACAGCTTGATCTAAATTATATTCTATTAATGGTTTTTCAAATAATTTTATTATACTTTTATTTTTGTTCTTTGTAAATTCATTTAATCTAGAGCCTCTTCCGCCTGCTAAAATCAATGCTTTCATTGTAATCAATTCTCAAGTGATACCTATTTAAGTTTTACTTATTTATTCTAAATACAAAAAACTTAGAAATTTGAAAATATAATTTTCTATATATAAATTTTATAAACCCTTATTTCTCTCAAAAATAATGAAAATAACTTTAATATCTACATCAACTTATCCTTCAGATCAAGGAATAAGAACAATTTCAGCTGTTCTAAAAAGAAAAGGTCATATTGTAGACACAGTATTTATGAAATTAAGTGAAGATTATTCAAGAAATTATACAAGACAAGAATTGTTACAATTAGAAAGAATTTGTAATAAAAGTAATTTGATTGGAATAAATTCATTTGCATCTACTGCAACTAGAGCTTCAAGAATAATTAATTTCTTAAAAAGAAGATTAGATATTCCAATATTTTATGGAGGAGTTCATGCAACTATTTCTCCAGATGACTGTATAAAAGATGCAGATATTGTTTGTGTTGGTGAAGGAGAAGATGTAATTTTAGATGTAGTTAATGCAATAAACAAAGGAAAAAAATTAGAGAAAATAAAAAATCTTTGGATAAAAAAAGGTAGTAAAATAATTAAAAATCCTGTAAGAAATCTTGTTGATAATCTTGATTCTTTACCTCTTCCGGATTATGATATTAAAAACCATTATATTTTGGATAGTGGAAGAATAAGAAAATTTAAAGAAAATGATTTGGATGGACAAATATTCTTTTTAACAGGACGTGGTTGTCCTTACGGATGTGATTATTGTAGTAATAGTCTTTTTAATGAACTTTATAAGGGAAAAAGAAAAAAAGTTTTAAGATGGCATTCTCCAGAATATATAATTGAGGGAATACTTTCTCTAAAAAAGAGATTTCCAACACTTGGTTATTTTGATATAAGGGATGATACTTTCTCATTAAGAAGTTTAGATGATATAAAAAAATTCTGTAAATTATACAAGGAAAAAATTAATATGAGATTCAAATGTTTAGCAGATCCAAAAACAATAACTGATGAAAAAATTAAATTACTTGTAGATGCAGGATGTACTGATATAATTATAGGGATACAAGGGTCAGAAAGAACAAATAAAGAGATATATCATCGTGCACAATCAGATGAAGCAATAATTAAAGCAAGTAAGATTATTAGTAAATATAAAAATAAGCTTGCAGTAATGTATGATGTTATAACATGCAATCCTTATGAATCTGCAGAAGATATTATAAATTTAATAAGACTTTTACAAAAATTAAAAAGACCTTATTTTCTATCTGTCAATAATTTAGTATTTTTTCCAGGAACCAAACTTTATACTAAAGCAAAGATAGATGGTTTAATAAAAAAAGAATCAGATGCAGCATATCAACTTAATTATTGGGATAGAGCAAAACATATTAAACTTAAAGCCAAGAATGCTTATTTAATTTTAATTCTTAATTTAATGAGAGGGTCTGTTACAAAGACTAGATTTGGACCTATGCCGAATTTTTTAGTTAATTGGTTACTAAAACCTAAAAGAGTTAGAAAAAATCTTAAACATACAGGATTGACATATTTTACTTTATTTTTTGTAGAAATTTATGATTCATTTAGAGAAAGAATATTAAAACCTATTTATCATTCCTTGCCCTCTGATTTTAAAGTTTGGTATGATAAAGTAAGATATAAAGCATAAAATGATATCCATAATAATTACTTCATTTAATGAGCAATATACTATTGGAAAAGCAATAGAATCTTTTTTACAACAAGATATTAAAGAAAAATATGAGTTAATTATATCTGCTCCAGATAAAGAAACTCAAGATGTTGTTAGAAAATATCAGAAAAAATACAAACAAATTAAACTTTTTATAGATAAAGGTAAAGGAAAATCATATGCACTTAATTTACTTTTGCCAAAATTAAAAGGAGAAATAGTAATTTTAACTGATGGAGATGTATTTGTGTCTCTAAATTCTGTAAATGAAATATTGAAATATTTTGAAGATAAAAACGTTGGTTGTGTTAGTGGAAGACCAATCTCAATTGAACCAAAAAATACTATTTTAGGTTATTGGTCACATGTTTTAGTTGATGCTGGTGCACATGAATTAAGAAAAAAAAGATTAAAAACTAAAGAATTCTTAGAATGTTCTGGATATTTATGGGCATTTAGAAATAATGTAATCAAAAAATTTCCTTTAGATGTTGGAGAAGATACAATTGTTCCTATAATGTTTTATTTAAAAGGATATAAAATTAAGTATGCATCAAAAGCAGAAGTTTATGTTAAATATCCTACAGAATTTAATGATTTTCTTAAACAAAAGATAAGATCAGCTGGCGCACATGATAATATAGAAAAATATGTAAGTTTAAGAAAAATCCCAAGAATGAAAACTATTTCAAATGAGGCTTTTGGAGGATTTAAATTATTTTCTTATTCAAAAAATTTAAAAGAATTATTATGGATTTTTCTTCTTTTTCCAGTAAGGTTTTATATTTGGTTAAACTTATTTTATAATAGTAAGATAAAAAGTAGAAAATATTCAGATGCTTGGAAAAGAGTGGATAGTACAAAATAAAAACAAATAAAAACCTTTTAATATAGATTTGTTTATGGAAGATATAAAAATAGAAAAAAGAAAAGAAAAGATTCTTCGTTGGTTAAAAGATCCTTATAATCTTACTTTCTTATTAGTTTTAGTTTCTACTATTGCAATTAGATTATATTATTTTGTATCTACATATGGCCAACCTCTTTGGTGGGATGAATCAGAATATGTTTCAACTGCAAAAAAGTGGGCTTTTGGTTCTCCTTATGATATAAGTATTCAAAGACAACCTCTTTTTCCGATTTTAATGACAGGATTATTCAAATTAGGATTTAATTTAGATTTTATAAAATTATTTCTTGTTTTAGTCCCTTACTTTTTGACAATAATTGCTCTTTATTATTTTGCAAAAACACTATATGATAAAAAGATTGCTTTAATTGCAACATTTCTTTTTGCAGTGTCATGGAATATTTCTTTTTGGACTTATAGGTTTTCAACAGATATTTTAGGATTACTTTTTGCAGTATTATGTTTATTATTTTTTGTAAAAGCAGAAAAAGTAGATTATAAACGATCTTTAATATTTTATGCACTTTCAGGTGCATTTCTTTCACTTGGAATTTTAACAAGACTTCCAAATGTTTTTCTTATTGCTATGATTGGACCTTATATCTTGATTAAAGCAAAGGACTTTATTTTATCAAAAAAAATAATTTATTTTTTAATTCCTGTAATATTATTAATGTTACCTTATTTGTATTATAATTTTTCTGTTTCAGGTGATCCTTTTACTTTTTTTCAAACATATTTTGGAGGTGATGTTGCAGGAGAAAAACTTTCAAAACCAGTTGCATGGGGTGTCTTTAGTTTAATTCCATTATACTTTGGGTGGATGCCTTATTTATTAGTCTTTTTTTTAGGTTTGTTAACATTTTATACAGTCTTAATAGGGTTTGATTTAATACCTAAAAAAGATAATTTGAGATATGATGTTTTAATTTTACTTATATTTATTGCACCTTTTTTAATTTTAGCTTTTGGAGAGAGACGTTATGAAGAAAGATGGGCTTATTTAGCTCTTCCTGCAATTACTATAATTTTTGCAAGAGGAATAGTCTTAATTGAGAACTTTTTTAAAAAATATATAAAAGGTAGAATAATTCTTTATTTAATTATAATTTTCTTATTATTTGGAGCCTATGCTAATATAAAAATGTTGGATAGCACTTTAATTTCTAAAAAAGATTCTTTTTCTCAGTTAAGAGATGCAGGAATTTATTTAAAAAATATTGCTCCTGCAGATTCATTAATCTTTTCAAATTCACATCCCCAAATTAGTGCTTATTCAGAAAGATTAACTTTGCCAATGCCGATGACTGAAGAAGATTATTATAATAATTTATCAGATGGAGAAGTAGATTATGTTGTAGCAAGTATATTTGAAAATAATTTTAGAGAAATAAATATATGGACAGATAATTTTGTAAAGAATAATACCAATTCTGTTGAGATAGTGCAAGTATTTTCTGGACTAATTAATAATCAGGAAGCACCAATGGTAGTCGTTTACAAAATAAATCATTAATAATTTTATTTTTATATTTTAGATAATGCATGTTTTATGAACTTAAAATTTATTAAATTAAGTATATTAAAATTTTTTATATCATAAGCTATTAAATTTATTGGTTGAATGCATGAAAACCAACAAAGAGGGTGTTTATTATTTTTGATATCTTCTCTTAATTTATTTGCTTCTTTAGAGAACCATATTTCTTTAAAAGATTTTTCTTTAAGATTACCTATTTTTCTAAAACCAACAGGACATGGAATAACATTTCCATTCGATCTTATATCCGCAGTAATAAAAAATGCAGTACATCTATATTTATACAATTTGTTAGGAGCATTAAAAAAAGTTTTAAAATTTTCTAGATAATTTTTTGGAACTACTACAAAATCTTTAAAATCTTTTTCAATCTTAGTAAGTTGTTCCTGCATTATTGGAATGTCTTTTTCAGTTAGTATTAATGATTTTTCAGTTTCAAAATATTTTTTAATAAAATGAATTGGTTGAATAATCATCTTATCAACCCCTTTTTCATTGCAGAGCTTTACAATCTCATAGAGTTTATTTACATTTTTTTTGCTAACTACAGTTGTAACTTGTATATCAACTCTTTTTTTAAGTTTTTTTCTAATTGATCTTATTATATTAACTAATTTAAAAGTTTTATTAAATGATCCAGGAACTCCTCTTAGAAAATCATGATCTTTTTCATTATCACTATCTATTGAAAAAATAAAAGTACCTACACCATTTTTTATAAGTTTTTCAGTTTTTTCTTTATTTAATAATAAACCATTAGTATTTATTGAGCTAAAAATTCCATATTTAGTTGTGTATTTGATCAAATCAGAGATATCTTTTCTTATTAAAGGTTCATTTCCTGCAAAAGAAATTGATTTCACGCCTATATACTTTAATTCCTTAATTATTTTTTTTACTTTATTTGTAGAAAGATCTGTTTTTGAGCTTTTTAATTTCCATCTTGTACAATGCCTACATCTTGAATTACAAAGTTCAGTTATATCCCAGTGAACTCTTATTGGTCCTGTTATTGGTTTTATTTTTCCAAACGAGAATAATATTAAATTTATTGCATGTTTAATTATACTACTCATTGTCTTTTCCAAAAATCATTTAAATGCCCAAGAACTGCTCCAACTCCTTTTAAATTAAATTTAATATCTTCCCAGTTTTTTATATTTCTTAATCTTGCTAAAATATACTTTGGTGTTAAAAATATTGTATAAATTCTTCTACATATATCTGCAATACTATTTGCATCAGAATCTTTTGTTTTCAAAATAGGTTCTTTCATATCATATCTTTCATAATTAGAAGGATCAAATAAAAACCAATTTTTTTCTTTTGCCTCTTTCCATAAAGGAGTACCTGGATAAGGAACAAGAATAGTTGCTTGTAATATATCTGCTTTTCCAGTTTGCATTAATTTTTTTGCAAGTGCAAAAGTTCTTAAAGCATCTTCTTTTGTTTCCCAAGGATAACCAACAATCATTGTTAGATGGATACTAAGTCCTGCTTTTTTTGCCATCCTGCATCCTTTAATTATATCGTCTACTTTTATTCCTTTGTTAAGTTTATCTAATGTTTTTTGACTTGCAGATTCAAGTCCCATTTTTAGTAATCTGAATCCTGCTTTTTTCATTAGATTATAATTTTCTTGATTTAATATACCAAATCTCATATTACAAGAATATTTTATTTTTTTATTATAACCTCTTTTGATTAAACCATTACATAAATCTCTTAACCATCTTCCAGTCATTAGAGTCCCTGAATCATCAAAAATCTCTTTTACATCGTATTTATTAATTAATTCTCCAATTTCATCTAAAACATTTTCAACACTTCTTGCTCTGAATTTAGGAAATGTTGTTGTCCATGAACAAAAAGTACATTTGCCCCACCAACAATCTCTCCCAGACATAATATAAAAAAATGGTTTTCCAATCAAATTATATTCTTTATCATAAAGTCTCCATTTAGTTAATTCACGATCAATAAAAGGTAGTTCATCAAGATTATGTTTTAGTTGAGATTTTCCTGAATTAACAATCTTATTATTTTTTCTATAATAAACTCCATTTGCTATTTTTTTAGTTTTTTTATTCAAAAAATCAACTAAACCTCCTAAGATAATATCATAATCTCCTCCAGATAATACAAAATCCACTTTAGAATTTTTTAGTGTTTCTTCTGGAAAAGCAGTTACATGATCTCCCATAATGACAATTTTCATTTTTGGAAATTCTTTCTTTAATTCATCAATAATTTTCCAGTGTTGTTTTACTACAGGAGTTTTGGTCTCAAAAACAAATAAATCTGGTTTTTCTTTTTTAATTATTTGAATGAATTTATTCCAATTTACTTTTTCAGCAATACAATCTAACCAAGTAATATTATGTCCTTTTTTCTTTAGTAAAGTTGCAGCGCTTGCAGGAATAACTGGGAAGATTAAACAAGGATTACTAAACCATTGAAATTGTCTATTTTGTCCAAGTGTTGCAATTCCCTTTGGAGATTCTGTTGGAGGATAACCAATTATTATTTTCATTTTAATTTTTTAATGTACCCAAAAATCATTCCACTACCATAACTAAGATGGACTAATGAATAGATAAAAGGCAAAAATAAGATTGCTTTATAATCTTTATTCTTTATGGAATCATATATTGAAAAAGATAAACTAATAAAAATATATAGTAATAATGGAAATAACCATAAAAGTCCTATTAAGGAATAATTAATATTATTTTCAATTCCTATAACACCTCCAGTAATTGTTGGATTAAAAATTATAGATCCAAATAAAATAATTAAATAAATTAAAAATAAACTTGGGATAAGAAAAAATGGCATTTTTAATGTTTGAAAAAAAGACTCTTTTGCAGGCCTTACTTTTCCATAATTAAATATTTGTTTTATAAAACCTCTAATAGTAGGTCTTCTTCTATGATATAAAATTAAATTTGGAGAATATGCAACTTTAAACCCATATCTCTTTACATCATCAATAAATTTTGGATCTTCTCCAGGAAATAAACTCGGGTCAAATTTTATCTTATCTATAACTTCTTTTTTAACAAAGAGATTTGCAGAAGTAATAAAACTTTCATCAGCATTTAAGTTTAAATTCCCTTTTGAATATCTTCTAGTTAGATTCCAGGCTCCAAATTTAGAGCTTAAAGCATAACTAGAAAGTTTTGCAAAACCTCTTTCATCATAGGGAGTTAATTGAGGTCCTCCAACAACTTCAATATCTTTAAATTCGTTAAAAAATTCTTCTACATTTTTCAATAGATCTTCATCAACAATTGCATCATCATCTAAAAAACCAATTATCTCTCCTTTTGCTTTTTCTGCACCCCTATTCCGATTATCAGAGGGGTTTTTACCTTTAACTACAATAACATGAAAGTCTGATTTAGGATAATTCAACTTTTTAATAGAATCTAATATTTCTGCATTTCTTTCAGGAGCTAAAGGGATTACTAGCGAGAATTTCATAATCTAGAGTATTAGTAGTATATTATAAATATTTCTGAGATTTTGTCTATATATTATGAACTTTTATTTTCTCAGGAAGTTTATTATATATTCTAACAATAAAACTAAATGGAGAATTAACTAGTCTTAATCTTATAAGACCAAGAAACATTTGAAGTGGAACTTTTGTTAGATTCAATTTTGATTCTATTTTATCTTCCCAAATTGTTGGAATTTCCTTGATTTTGAATCCTTTCTTTTCTAAATTATATAATAAATCAATATCAAATGCCCATTTTGTTATACTTAAATTAACTATAATTTTCCCCAAAGCTTTTTTCTTAAAAATCTTTGCTCCACATTGAGTATCTGAATAATTTAAAAATAAAACCCATTTAACTAGAAAATTAAAAACTCTACTCATAATTTTTCTTAGAGTTGTTTGAGGGGTTTTTATAATACTTCTTTTATCCCAACGATTTGCAATAACTCCATCGTAATTATTTATATTTTTAACTAAATCATAAAATGCTTCTGGAGGTGTTGCCATGTCTGCATCAACAAATCCAATTAGATTATTTTTTCTTTTTAATGCATCTTTAAATCCTTTAATTATTGCAAAACCTTTTCCTCCTATTTCAAAATCAAGAATTTTTATTTCCTTAAACTTTTTCTTGAATTTCTTAGTAATTAACAAAGTATTATCTGAACATGCATTTAAAACGACAATTATTTCAAAATCAAGAATTTTTTTCTTTTTTAAATTTTTAAAATAAATAATATATTCTTCTAAAGTCTTTTTAATCCTTTTTTCTTCATTATGTGCAGGAATTATTATACTTACTTTTTTCATCATCTATTTTTCTTATTTTTAAGAATTAAAAAACTTCCTATAATTGAAGGAATTATTCCACTAAGAAATAAACTCAATATTGACATTGAAAACACTTTTGTTGCACCTATTCCAAATAATCCAAATAAACTAATTAGAGCTGTTTCTCTTATTCCAAGCCCACTTATGGTTATAGGAATTTGTTCTACTAATGTGGCGATAGGAAGAATTGCTAAAAAATAAAAAAATGAAATATCAATTCCAAGAGAGATAGCTATAAAGAATGTTGAAGTGTATAAAACAATCCAATTTAGTATATTTAATAAGAAAAATAAAATAAAAAATCTTTTTTTAGGCATATCTTTGTAGAATGAGTCAAAACCATCTTTTACTTTTCCTTTGATTTTTTCTGGGATTATTTTTCTATAAAATATTCTAAGTAATGATTTACTTCTTTTTTCATCTCTAAATATCATTAATAGAACTACAAGTAAAATAAATCCGAAAATAGCATAATAAAAATAACTTATTGAAATAAAGTCTCTAAAGACAAATGAGAATATTCCTGCAAGAAATGCTAAAGAACATAAATCAAGCACTTTATCAATCATATAATTACTAAGACCTTTTCCAATCTTATTTTTGTTATATTTTTTTAAATATTCTGCACGCATAATTCCCCCTATTCTTGAAGGAGTTATAAATCCATAAAAATTACTTATAAAATTTATTTTAAATGCATTAAGAAAAGTTAATTCTATTTTTTGAATTCTAGCAATAACAAACCATTTGAGTGTCTGAATGATATAAAAGAGGAAAATAAGAAACATAGCAATTAATAAATAATTTATATTAGCATTACTAATTTCTTCTAATATATTTAAAATATTTAATTTAAATAATATATATAGAAAGATAATAATTCCTATAACTGGAAGGTATTTTTTGATCTTCATTAGAATATTTCCTTTCCAAATAAGATGAATGCTAGAATAATTATTAAAATTTGGAATGCATTTATTAAATACACAACATCTTTTTCATAAACTTTTTTCTTAATCTTTTTTAATAAATAAATAGCTATATGTTCTATTCCATAAAATTTATCATAAGGAACTTCTAAACTTCCATCTTTATCTAATTTAGCAAAACTATCTTTTTTTAATTTACCTCTTAATTTTAATCCAGTTTCAATAATATATGGGATAAAAAGAAAGATTGTAATTTTTTCAATATTTCCTAAGATAGCAATTATTGCAATTAATGACCCTATTGAATAAGTTAAAATGTCTCCAGGAAAAACTTTTGCAGGATATTTATTATATATATAAAATGCAACTAGAGAAAAAACCATAATTAAGGAAATTAAACTTAACCAACTACTTCCAGTAACCCAAGTAATAAAAGATAATGCTAGTAAAATCAATATTCCTTGACTTGTTTCAAGGCCATTATATCCTGCAAGAAAATTATATGTTGCTGTTGCTCCTACAATTCCTAATGGAATTAAAAGTAAAGGATAAAATAAACCAAATTCTATTCCCATCATTTCTGATTCTCCTGCATTGATAACCATTAAAGGTATAGCTGCAAGTAAAATTAAAATTAATCTTGATTTTTTTGATAATCCTCCTTTTTGCCATCCAAAAAGATCATCAATTAAACCAACTGACGAGATTATAGATATTGATGTTAAAATAATAAATACTTCAATTAAATTTTCTGTTGAATTAAAATAGAATGTTTTTATTGCAATATAAATTAATACACCTAAGATAAATCCAAATGTAACAACAATTCCTCCTGATCCAGCAACATTTTTTGGGTAATTTTTTTTATTCATATCTTCCCAAATAAGACCAATTTCTTTTGCTTTCTTAATCCAGATAGGTGTAAAAAATAAAGTAACTAGAAAGCTTAAAATTAATGGAATAATTAATAGAGGTTCCATTTTAATAATTATATTCTCCAGATTTTACAGCATATAATTCCTTTCTAGGAAAGTCTGTTTTTAGATACTCTTGATTTAATTCCATGTCTGAAGGATATGAAATTTCCCATATTTTAATTGGTCCTTGAAACCCTTGATAATATAAAAACTCTCCTACATTCATTCCTTGTTGTTTCAAATTCTCAACAACAAGACTATCTTCAGTATGAACAAGATTAAAATAATCTGTTTCTTGATTAAATAGATATAAATTAGCTAATTGAGAATGAACTGTTCTTCTACTTAAGTACATTGCTGCCCCTACTTCATTAATATTTGCTCTACCATTAGGCAATGGATCTAATTTTGGGAATAAAAAGACTCCAGCATCTAGTCCTTCGTTAAAAACATGTAATTCTCCATTAAAATATGCATATTTTAATGGAATTCTATATTGTCTTCCATTATCAACAAATATAGCTTCTGGTTGAATTATTTCTCCATTTTGATTTCTTTTTAAAATAATTGCTCCTATTCCTGCTCTTCTTTCAGGTAAGAATATTTCTTTTCCATTTTCTTCCCAGATAATATCTTCATCTGTTGCAGTTCCTCCAGTATAAACATAAATTGTTTCATTTTTTGTTTCTTGTGTTTGTTTTTCATCTATTAAGAATGTTGAGATCCATGAGAATCTATCATAATCTTCATCTGAACCAATACTTGAATATGCAGTATATTTTCCAATTTCTGTAGAATCAATTAAAAGATGAGTTCCATTATGGGCATAAAGAAATTCTAATGATTTAGATTCATCATCTCCTGTTAAAACATGTCTTCCTAATAGGTGATTCCAATAGCCTATTGCATTTCCTCCATCAAGGATAGTGGATCTTTCACCTATTGTTTGTACCCAATAACCATAATCCCACCAATGTGCAAAAACAGCACTTTCGGTTGTATTCTCTCTTACCCAACTCATGGTTTTTTGCCATTGCCATTGATAAGGGCCGGGAGCAAAATTTTCTGCAGTAATTTTATCTTGTTGATAATATCCTCCCCAGCTCCAAAAACTAGTTCCTTTAAACATCAAAAGAGGATTTCCAATTAAAATTAAAATAGATGCAATTAATATAATAATTGCAATGGATCCGATAAGAAATTTCATTGTTTCTTCTTTTTCTTCGAAATATTTTTTAAAGGTTTTAACAATTAAAAAAGAAATTGCAATAGGGCTTATTGATCCAAGGACCATAATTAATCTTATACCACTTCTTGCTCCAATAATACCTAAGGTTAATATTAAGAAATATAAAATATAGCTAAAATTAAATTCCTTAAATATTGAGAACTCTCCATCAACATATTTTTTATAGTAAAAGTATACAAATGTTCCCAAAAAGAATAACCATCCTCCAAAATAAACTAATACACTTAATCCACTGGTTCCATTCAGAATACTACTTGGAGAATATCTACTAAATATTAGACAGATTAAGAAGATAAAATAACTAAAAGTTAATATTATTTTTTCTCTTTTTCTTAATTTTTTTATCATATTATTAAATAAAAGAACAGATCCAATAAAAAATAACCAGAAAAATAAAGGAATATTAAAAACAACTGGTCCAAAACTATTTTTCCAGTCATTTGCAAAATAAGGTTGTTTATTTTCAGCAACAGTTAAACCAAATCTCGAGGTTTGTGGATTAATTAAAGAATTTTTAATACTAGATATTTCTCCCATTACAAAATTAAGACCTAGAATTGCAATAACAATAATCGAGAGAACTAAAAAAGAAATTATTAATGAGAATGTTTCCTTTGGAAGTTTTATTTTTCCTCTTATTTTTTCTAATTTATTAGTTTTCATAATTAATAAACTCATACCAATAATTACAAGAACACCAACAGCCAGTCCACTTGAAGTTGACGTAATTAAATTCTTTAGACTATATCTTGTAGAAAAAGGCATCATTATAATAAAAGAAGTAATTAACCAGGAAGCATAAATAAAAAACTCATCTTTTTTAATTTTTCCTAAACTAAATGCTAATAATACTGAAGTTGAAATTGTAAAAAAGATAAAGATAACTCCTCCCCATATTAGGGCTGTTGAAGCAGTTGCAATTCCAGATAAGACTCCAAAAATTATCCTTTTATTTAATTTTTCAGAATTAAATGCCTTTAAGAAAAAATAAAAAGTAATAAACAAGAAAAAGAAAGCAGCTGATTCCTTTTCAGGAATTCCTGCAATTGTTCTCGGTAATAATGATGGAATTAATATAAAAAAACTAGTAGCAATTAATGCAATTATATTTCTTGTTTCTTTATTTTCTTTATAAAATATAATTCTTGCAAAAAGGAAAAATGCAATAGTTGTAAATGCAAACATTACTGCAGGAAATAAAATTGCAGAGTAAGTAACTGTTATTTCATTAGAAAAAAATGATAGAAAATTGTGAAACCATGCAATCATATAAGATAAAAGTTTCATTTCTACTGCAGTATTTACAGGATTACAAGTTATACCTGAACAAATCTCTGCTAAAGGAACAGATCTCATTGTATCCATCATAAAAAGTTTTCCATGTTCAACAATATATTTTGTCCATCTTAGAAATAAGAAAGGATCTAAATCTGGTCCTAAAATCCAAGTTCCAGTAGTTATATCTTTTAATCTAGGGATATTTCTTGTTCTAATATAAAAACTAATAAAAACAATAAAAGATAAAATTAAATAATATATCCAATCTCTTTTTTGTTTTAAAGAATTAAGTAATTTTTCTTTTCTTTTCTTTAATAATTCTTCTTCATTATCTGATTTTGTTGTTGAGCTTATCTCTTTTTCTTCTTCATTCTTAGATATAGATTTTTCACTTGATAAATTTTCTTTTTCCATTCTTTTATAAAAATAAAAACAAGAGTAAATTTCTTCTAAAATTACTCATCTTTTAATAAATCTTCAGCACTTGGCTCCTTTATTACTTCTTTTTTTCCACAATATGGACAAATTTCACCAATTCTTTCTGATTTAAATCTGTAATTACAATTTTTGCATATAAAGTTAACCATATTTTATTGAGAAAATAGCTCTATTTAAAGATTTCTTTATCCAAATAGTGTTGGTGTAAAATAAACTTCAATTATTGCTGCAATTATTAAAACAATTATTGCAATAAATAGTAAAATAAATGTATTTTCAACTATTCTTAGAAATCTTCTATTTCTTATACCGTTTCTAATTGCTCCTACTCCAAAAATTCCTCCTGCAAGAGCAGTTATAAAATAAGCAGCTATTTCAGGAAAACCGTGAATCATATATCTTGCAATTCCAATAGGTATTTCTGCTATATGGTATTCTGTAAAAATTCCAATAGCTGCAGCAATAACACTTGCATTCCATGCTAAGATAAATATTGCTCCTGCTCCAAAAATCAAGGAAAATATTAAAGTAAAAATCATAACATAAACATTATTTTCAAGTATTGATAGAAATCTTCCAGCATTTGCTGAATCTCCAGTAACTCCTATAGTATTTCCAATAAAACTGGATTTATATATGCAATTTTCAATATTTCCTGGATTATTTATAATGCAGTATGTTTCTACTTGTGCATTAAATAAGTTTGAATCTTGTAATAAAATATTAAGAAATGAAAATGCAACAATAAATCCTAGAAATAACCACATAAAAGCATAAATTGCATCACTATGTGCTTTTAAGACACCAAAAAAACCTTCTACTTCTTCATCTTCTACTTCTTCTCTTTTTATTATATAATAAAAATAAGGTAAGGAGAACATAACACAGAAAGTAACTACAATCATTCCTGAAAATTTTGAAAGAACAGGATCTCCTGCAAAAAACAATTTAACAAGTAAAAGAGATAAACTTGCATAAATTAATCCAACAAAAAACATTTTCCATTCTCCTCCTTCAGTATTTCTCGGATTAACAATCATCTCTAACATATTATTAGTAAAAAAAGAGAATTTTTAAACTTTCTTAATTTAATAATAAAGATGAATAAACAAAAAATATTCAATAAAATAGCAAAAGATATTAAGGAGGTTAAAATACAAGGTGCAAGAAATATTGCAAAAAAAGCACTTTATGCATATTCATTAATTCCAACAAAAAATTCATATGAAAAACTTTTTTCTTTAAGACCTACAGAACCAATGCTTGTTAATGTTTTAAATAAAATGGAAAAACAATCATATAAAGAAATCTTAAAACATTTTGATTCTGCTCAAGATAAGATAAATAAGTATGTTTTTAAATTAATAAAGAATAATGATGTTATTTTTACCCATTGCCATTCTACAAATGTTATTAATGCTTTAATTTATGCAAAAAAGAAGGGGAAAAAATTTGAAATTTATAATACAGAAACTCGCCCTTTATATCAAGGAAGAAAAACAACAAGGGAATTAAAAAAAGCAAGAATAAAAGTTACCCAATTTATTGATTCTGCGGCAATGATTGCACTAACAAAAAAACAAGGAACAAAAAAAGTAAATAAAGTTTTTCTTGGTGCAGATGCTTTACTAAAAGAAGGAGTAATTAATAAAGTGGGTAGTGGAATGATTGCTAAAATTGCTTATGATAATAAAATATTAATCTATATAATTGCTGATTCATGGAAATATACAAATAAGAAAGTTCCAAGAGAACAGAGGAAATTAAAGGAAGTTTGGGATAAAGCACCAAAAAATATAAAGATTAGAAATCCTGCCTTTGAATTTATTCCAAAGAAGTATATTAAAGGAATAATTAGTGAATTAGGAGTTTTTGATTATAGTGAATTCTTGAAGAAAGTAAAAAGTTAATTATTTCTTTTCTTGTTTTTGTGCTTCAATTAAGGTTTTTTGTAATTCTCCACTAATTTGATCCATATTTGAATTTAAATTACCTTGGACATCTTTTAATTTGTTAATTTGTTCTTCAATAAGTTTTTTTGTTTCTGGAACAGTTTTTTTTACTAAGTTTTTCCCACCAATATCAACAGTTAAATCTTCAGAAAGAAGCTTTGTTTTAGCAAAAATTCCTCTTCCAATTTGCGCAAAAATTTCTTTTCCTTTAGCCCCTTTAATTTCATCAAGACCAAGATTTAATGAGTTCATTTCAACCATACTTTGTTCTACTGCTTGTAATTGTTGTTGAAGCTGTTGTATTTGCTGTTCAAACATACTTAATTTAAAAATAAGTTCTTGTTGATTATTTTCCATAATAAAATATCTTTATACTACTTTTAAAACTTTCCTTAGAACAATACTAGAAATAATTCCAGCTCCAATATACCACCAAATCCATCCAGCTAATATATCTATGTAGATATTTCTAATCCACCAAAAGAGAATAATTAGGGGGAGAAAGGTAAATAACATTGGTTTCATTGAGTGTTTCATTAATTCTAAAGAGCAGTCCATTAATTCTTTTTGAACCTCTTTAATTTTTTCAGTATCTCCTTCAGCGTTTTTTAATTTTATATTACATGCTTTTTGGATGTCTTTTAATTCCTTCATTCTATTTTGATTAGTGTAATACTTTGTAACAAGAGTCATAGCTAGAGTAATTAGAAAAGATATAGTAACTACGCTTAATTTTGGGTTTGTTATCATCCACTCTTTTATCATCTTTAGAATAAGTTAAATTGGTTTTTAAAGATTGATATTTTGTTAATAAGATTATTGACTTTGATAATTGTTACTTTTCTTACAATATAATAATCTTTATAAACTCAATATTTCTATGAAAATCATGATGTCAAAACATGATTTTGTGTATGTTTCTTCACTTAAACTTCATGTAGCAAAACAAACTAGTTTACACAATAAAAACTGGTATAATTCTCATAAAGAACTTCAAAAACAAGGAAATAGAATGTTAACAATTCCAGAATTTATTAAATTTTTAAATCACTTAAAATCTTCAAATAATCTAGAATATCAAGAAATTTATAAAAATATAATCGGAGTAAGAAGTCCTTGGAGAGCTGAATGGTTAGATGCAGATTTCAAAATGAAAAATAACCAATTATATATTAATTATAATTATATTTCATATTCAAAGGGAAAATTAGTTTCACAAAACTCAGAAGTTCTTAGTGAAGCAACTTTAATGCAAGATGAAACTTCTGGAATTTCATTAGAAGGTTGGTTGAGTGATAAAGGACATACAAAACAAGGACTTCCAACTAAAGAAACAGAAAAAGGAAATTTATATTACAGGCATCCTAGAAGCGACAATAATTCAGTCGCTAGGTTTGGTTCCAGCTCAAATAGGACTGGCCTTGGCTGCGGCAGATATCCGTCTAGCCGGGTTTCTAGTCTTGGTGTACGTGCCGTTAGGCACGAGTAAGTGATTGTTCGCTGGCAGGAAATGAGATAAGAGCTGCGTTTTTCTAGAAATAACACATAAATTTTCTAAATCTTAACCACCCATGAATTTTCTCATTGCAGGATTCATATCTGTTTGATGTTGTTGGGCAATA
>CEPX01043453.1_pt1 | contig 21027 bp, 18 predicted proteins | sample 361361 | NCBI WGS metagenome assembly CEPX01 (sample SAMEA2619974, study PRJEB7988) | marine metagenome | biome: marine biome (ENVO:00000447); feature: mesopelagic zone (ENVO:00000213) & marine oxygen minimum zone (ENVO:01000065); material: "saline water (ENVO:00002010), including plankton...
ATGACCCGCTACGCCAAGAAGATGGTGCGGCCTGACATGTATGGTTTGGTGGTTGTTAAGGCTCTGGTCTAAACTGCTATTATAACCTTGACATAAGGTCTAAATAGTGAAAGCCCCGTCTCTTTGAGGCGGGGCTTTCTATTTAGTAATAGTTCTAAAACAGGGAGAGTTTAATCAATGGCAATACCTAAGTTAAACCCGGGTTCGACCACCAATCTTAATGTATTGGCGGCCACTGGGACCACTTCAAATGTGGGTGCAACTCTTCCTTTTGGAATCTACGCCGGTTCAGTAACTTTTTTATCCGGTGCAGCAGATCAGGTGGCCTACACTTATAAGAAGTTGGGCGGCGATATTTTAGATATTGAGTTAGCTGAAGGTAGTGTTTATGCAGCATATGAAGAAGCCGTACTAGAATATTCGTATTTAGTCAATTTACATCAAAGTAAAAATTCTTTATCTAATCTTTTGGGAGCCACTACGGCTTCTTTTGATCAGGATGGCCAAATTGTAGCCGGCGATGCCCTCTCGGGATCTAATATAGCGCTAAAATATCCTAGATTTGATTATGGTTTTTCTAGAAAGATTTCTGAAAGAAGTATTACTGAAACGGGCCTCGGAGGAACACTCCCCATTTATTCTGGATCTGTAACCCGACACGCTGGCCAACAAGATTATAATTTGCAAACCATATTGTCTAGCTCTTCGGCATTAAGTTCTTCAGTTCCTTATTATCAACAAGTCCAGGATAAAAGAGTGATTATTCGAAAGGTATACTTCAAGACTCCGCGCGCCATGTGGAGATTTTATGGATATTATGGTGGTTTTTCGGTCGTTGGTAACATGAGGACATATGGCCAATATGCTGATGATTCTACATTTGAAATTGTCCCAACATGGCAAAATAAACTACAGGCTCAAGCTTACGAAGATGCTTTATGGACAAGGATATCTCATTATTCATACGAAATTAAAAATAATATGTTGAGAATATTCCCACAGCCTGATGCGACAAGTCCATCACAAATTTGGGTCGAGTTTTCTATTGAACAACAGCATGCCCCATGGGAAGAGGGTTCTGGGCAACCAAAATCTGGAATTGATGGCATTAATAACATGAATACACTGCCATTTCAGAATATTCCATACGAAAGTATTAACTCAATAGGCAAACAGTGGATTCGTCGCTTTGCTCTGGCTTTAACTAAAGAGATTTTGGGTCAAGTGAGGGGTAAATTTGGTGCAATTCCTATTCCGGGAGAATCTGTAACGCTAAATGCGTCTGATTTATTAACTCAAGCTAAGAATGAACAAGACGCGTTAAGAGAGGAGCTGAAAACCATACTTAACGAGCTTACTTATGCTGAAATGGCCACGAAGGACTCTACGTTGCAGGATTCCACTGCTAAGGTGCTCCAAAACATCCCAGCCGGCATTTATGTGGGGTAAGTGAAGATGGCACCTCGTAGAACCGAGAAGAAAATAAAGAATAAAAGCGCTAATAAGCGAAATTATGTGGGTAAGAAAGAAGTCGCCGACAAATTGAGAGAGGTTACATTTTCTCCATCCACTTTGGAAACTATCGACAGGGCTGTTCTAACATATGTTGATGAAGGGTTAAATTTATCTGTTACAACCAATACCGGCTTTAGGAAAGTGCCCGTTTTGTGGGTTACTTCCGAGAGGTCCTACCAACTAAAACATAATAAAGACCTCCGAGACGGACAGGAAACACTTAAGTTGCCGCTGATGACCGTTAATAGAGCCACTGTAACGAAGGACCCCGGTTATCGCGGTGCTTTGTATGCTAATTTATATCCCGCTAACGATGAAAAGGGAGGCACCATAGAAATTGCTAGGAAAATCAACCAAAAAAAGACAGCAGAATTTCAAAATGCGTTCTCAAAAAGAAAATATGGCGTTAAAAAGGATGTAAGGTCAAAAAACTTTAATACTAACGCAAGAAATATGTCGACCCAGAGGGTGGTTTATGAAACACTTACGATTCCAATTCCGACTTGGGTTAAAATTACCTATGAAGTCACTCTACGGTCAGAATATCAACAACAAATGAATGAATTAACTCAACCCTTTATGACGATACCGGGAAATTCTAGAATGCCGGCTCGAATTACTAGTGAAGGACACTATTATGAAGTATTTATTGATGGTGGTCTTACGAATGACTCTAATCAAGCGGCACTCGGCATGGAACAGCGTAATTTTGAAACAACAATACCAATTGAGGTTCTGGGATACTTAATTGGAGAAGGGGATAATCAAGAAAAACCAAAAATTGTTACCCGAGAAAATGCAGTAGAAATAAAGCTCGGTCGAGAACAAACTATTTTTGGGGATATCCCCGAGAATATTAAAGATGGTTTTTATAGAGAATAATATAATACCATTGACGGTAAATAATACTATTTACTTAGTAGATTCCGTTATCGAGGGAGAACCAAACGAATGTCAGTTAAAAATTTCAAATTTGTATCGCCGGGAGTCTTTGTCGATGAGATTGATAATTCTCAGGTCCCACGCGAACCAGGCCCCATCGGCCCAGTAGTTATTGGCCGCGCAGAAAAGGGCCCTTCCCTCCGACCAGTTGAAGTTACGTCGTTTTCAGATTTTGTTCAGAAATTTGGTACACCAAGTGCCGGCGATTCCGGCAATGATGTTTGGCGCAGCGGCAACAACAAGACTGCATGCACTTATGGAATGTATGCGGCCCAAGCATATTTAAAAAATAATGCTCCTTTAACCTATGTTCGTTTATTGGGCGCCCAGACAACTGCTGACGGCGGCCCTACGGCGACTGGCGGCAAGGCCGGCTGGGCACAAACTAACGCATGGGGTCTTTTTATATTTGAGTCTGGCTCTAGTGGTACCGCTTTAACAGGTGCTTTGGGCGCGATTATATATGCTAATGGTACCGCTTCGCCTGGATTGTCCGGAACTATTGCTTTCGCTCCCCGCGGCGCCGCCACCGCGACGCCGATTCGACCCGCATCGACAAGTACCGAGAGCACGAGTGAAGTAGTTTTCTCGGGCTCACAAGTGCTTATCGGAGACACTGGCACAGAATTCGAATTTAATCTGAGAATGCCGGGATATTCAGGCTCCACCCAGGCTGCTGTCTTAAAAACAACGCTTAATTTTAGCGAGAACAGCCCGCGTTATATTCGAAAGGTATTAAATACCAACCCACAATTAATGAACAGCGGCATCACTAGCGGCGAGACGAGAGTTAATTATTTCTTGGGAGAGACATTTGACCGCCACGTGAAAGCAAACATTACCGGAGGTACTCTCAATAAGACATATGCGGCTTTGGTAAAATTATATAGCGCCGGCAGTTCGCTTAACGGAGCTACCTTCTATGGTTCCGCCCAGTCTGCACAAACCCCATGGATTGTTAGTTGTAATCTGGGATCTGGACAGCAAAACCTATTAAGGTTCCATGCTTTAGATGTACAGGGCGACTGGACTAATAAGAATATTAAAGTTTCAATTCAAGATATCAAGGTATCATCAAATGATACCACAGATTATGGCACATTTACGGTCGTCGTACGATCGCTTAGTGATTCAGACAACGTTGTAAGAGTTATTGAACAATTTACTAATTGCAATCTTAACCCTAATTCGCTGGATTATGTGTCGCGCAAGGTCGGTGACAAATATCGGCAGTGGTCTGAGACTGAGAGGCGATACTATGAAACTGGCGATTGGGATAACCGGTCTGATTTTATTCGCGTTGAGGCGGCTTCTGATGTCGATGGTGGTATTTTAAATGCTAGTTACTTGCCATTTGGTTTCAAAGGAGTTACCAAGTGGGTCGATGAGACCTTTACTAGCGGCAGTAACGGCGTCGGCACCGCCAACACCGGTTCGTGGGTCACTGGCTCTGCGGATAACTGGTCTGCGCCAGCAAAAAATCCTGTACCGTCATATTGTGGTAGTACTAATGGCTGGTTAATTCTTAGTGGTACGGCCGGCACTGACGTTTCATGTAAACTGTTGTACCCGGCACCTGAGTTGCGCGTTGCTGCTGTTTCTGGCAACTTAAGTGTTAAAACAGATGCCTATTTCGGATTCCAAGTTTGGAAGTCTAGCGGCGGTACTGTTTTTGATAGTTCAACAATTGATATGCTGCGACCACGCGGCGGTATTGTTGGAAGTATGTTCGCCGGCGCCTCGTCCGGCGTACGCGGCACATCAACTATATTTAGCTTAGATGATGTATCGGGGTCTGGCGTCTGGGCGCAGGGCAATTATGATGCTGGCACGTCTCTCACGAGAACAAACGGCCGGGTATCGGGTGTCCTTGATGCTGGTTATGACCGATTCACCGTACCTATGTATGGTGGATTTGACGGCATGGATATTAACGAGATGGACTCCTTTGCGAATCGAAATATTGGTTCGGCTGATCTAACAAGTTATGAATTTAACTCTTTACACAGAGCGCTCGATTCGTTAGCGGACCCAGAAGTGGTCGAGATGAATCTTGCCACAATTCCGGGTTGCACCAATTCTGGTCTGACCTCGAACTTGATTAATATTTGTGAAGATCGCGCAGATGCTCTTGCAATTATTGATTTGCCTGATGGCTTATCACCTCGAGAAGAGGGCACATCTGTTAATAGAAATAACATTGCTAGCACCATTACTTCGGCGGTAAGCAATCTTCGGGCGAGAGGACTAAACAGCTCTTATGGCTGTTGCTTCTATCCGTGGGTTCGAGCTAGAGACACTATCAGCGGTAATATGCTTTGGTTGCCTCCTTCGGTGGCCGCTTTGGGTACTTTCTCAAGCTCTCAGCGCAAGAGTCAGGTTTGGTTTGCCCCTGCTGGGTTTAATCGCGGCGGACTTACTGAGGGTGCTGCTGGCATCCCAGTCGTTGATGTGGCACACCAGCTACGACGCAAGGACCGTGATGATCTTTACGCGGCAAACATTAACCCGATCGCGAAGTTCCCGGCTGAGGGTATCGTAATCTTTGGTCAGAAGACGCTGCAGATCACGCCGTCTGCTCTGGACCGCATTAACGTGCGCCGGCTGATGATTTTCGTGAAGAAGCGTATTTCCCAGATGGCGGCAACGATTCTTTTTGATCCCAATGTTCCAACTACTTGGGCACGATTTAAGTCACGCGCAATGCCGTTTCTTGAGGATGTAAAAACTAATTTTGGTTTATCGGACTTTAAATTGGTCCTGGACGCCACCTCGACTACCCCTGATTTGATCGACAGAAACATTTTATATGCTAAGATTTACTTGAAGCCAACCAGAGCAATAGAGTTTATCGCAATTGATTTTAATATCACCAGAACGGGAGCATCATTTAACGATTAATTAAATTAAGCCTGGGAGAAAAAAACTCTTACACTATTTAATTAAAAACAGGAGTACTAAGCAAATGGCATTTTGGACAAGCGCACTATCAGAACCTAAAAGACAACATAGATTTATTTTAAGGCTTCCGGAACTTAGGACCTCCAATGGGGAATCGGCGTATGCAGAGTATTTGGCCAAAACAGCCACAAAACCGTCATATTCTATCTCTGAAGTCCCTCACAAATTTTTAGGCAATACTTTTTATTATCCGGGCACGGTTTCCTGGGAACCGGTCACGGTCCAGTTAATTAACTCTATTGATCCAGACGGAAACCAATTGCTTTATGACGCTTTGTCACAATCTGGATATTTAATGCCGGATTTACAGAATCTTCGTGTTAATCAGGGTGATGGAAGCATTGCCTCTGGAATTGGAACCGTTAATAAGCGTTCTGCACAGCTGGCTTTAGGAAATGTGGAAATCGATGAGCTTACTGGCGAGGGTCAAGTGGTATCTATTTGGACTCTTAAGAATGCTTTTATTACATCGGCTAAGTTTGGCGACCTAGACTATGGTGGCGATGAGCTTTTAAATATTGATATAACTTTTAGATATGATTGGGCTGCCTATGAACAGGGCCCCGGTTTTGAGATTATTCGAAACTTGCAATAATAAGAAAGAAGGTAATGAATGGCTAGGAGAAAGAATTCTGGGCGACTTGGAGTCCCCGAAAACCCCCCCGACAGCAATCCACCAATAGCAGCGCTAGAAGAAAAAACAGATAATTTATTTTCTTTTGTATTACCCACTGAGTTTGTGGATTTACCTAGTGAGGGATTACAATATGAAGAGGGACATGTCCTTCATGGTGTTTCAACCATAGAAATCCGCCACATGACAGCTAAGGAAGAGGACATTCTGTCCTCCGAATCATTGTTGAAGAAAGGTGTCGCTCTGGATAGATTGCTGCAGTCTGTTGTAGTTGATAAATCTATTCAAGTAAATGAGCTTTTGGTGGGTGATAAAAATGCGTTATTGATAGCAGCGAGAATCACTGGCTTTGGACCGCATTATGATGCTTCAGTCACTTGTCCGAGTTGTTATGCGACGGTGCCTCAGAATATTAATCTGGAAGATATTGAAATAAAGAATCTTGTACTTCCAAGTAACGTTACCCCGACAGAGGATGGCAATTACGATATTTGGATTGAAAAATTTGATTTAACCATAACTGTTCGGTTGCTTAAGGGCTCAGACGAGAAAAAGGTGAGTAAGCAAAGAGAAAAACGTCGTAAGTTGAAGCAGCCTGATGCCGATATCACCACTCAACTATCGGCGATTATTGTTGCAGTTAATGGACAATCGGAGCCTGACGCTGTTCGACAGTTTATTGAAATTATGCCTGCCTTGGTTTCTCGCCAAATCCGAGCTGCCTATGACGAATTGGTGCCAAATTTAGACTTAACCGTTGATTATGAATGTGAAGCATGTAGTTATGCGGGGAGGGTCGGGCTGCCAATGTCAGCCGAGTTTTTTTGGCCTGGGTCCTGACTACCAAGAAATCGTATACGAAGAAATATTCGTTCTTAAGCACCATGGCGGCTGGTCGTTTGTAGAAGCATATAGCCTCCCCGTTCAATTACGGCGCTGGTTTGTTGAGCGCCTCATTAAAGAATTTGAAAATCAGAATAAAGCTATGGATGATGCCCAGCGCGGCGACGGACATAGTTGATGCGTCTTTTTGTTTAAATAACTATTTATAAAAAGGGAGAGCAGACCTGTGAGCGATTCTACAAAAGTGATTATTGATTTAACTAAAAATCGTTTGACTGAATATGTGTATAATGAGTTTTCCGATAAAGTAAATAATCTGTTATTGGGACTTTACTATGCCGGCGTCGATGTGCCTGTATCCATCCGCGGTACTCAAAATCAAGTTGAGTCTTTTTTTGATTCTCTGAAAAAAGAAAAACGATATATGGATAGTTATATGAAACACGGCCTAAATAATAACAAAACTTTAATTGATAAGCATTCACTTGAGAAATCTGTACGAAGATTTGAAACCGAAACAGGACTGCGTTGGCCCTTTAAAAATTAAAAAGAAAATGGCCATTAACACATGACAACGCCCCCTGATCCCAGCGCCGAGGACATAGAACTTCGCAACGCAGCCCTTGACCGGCAAATAGCGCTCAAAAGAGAAGATCTTCGGCTTCGCAACGAGCTCAATATCCAACTCGAGAACGAGGCCGAGGGCAAGGATAGACTCTCAAAGGAAAATCTAAAGCTTCATCGAGGCATGCTCAAGCAGCTGGAGCTTCAGAAACAAGAACTAAAGCTGCTAATGAGGAAAGGACCGATCGACGACGAGCAGCGCGAGAAGCTCAAGGAGCTGACCGAAGATATAGAAAAGAATAAAGAAGCGCTCGAAGAACTTACCAAAGAGCAGACTAAATATCACCAAGAACTCCAGGCCGGGGAGGGCATTGCTAATAACTACACCCATGCACTTTTTGGTCTTAGCGGTGCGTTTAATACTCTTTATACAAAATACATTCCCAAAACCGCCGAGCAGTTTGAGGGGATGTTGAAAAAGATGAAGAAAAACATTACGTCTTTTAAATTTATTACCACCGCCGCGCTTAAATTTATTGGCGCTTCATTCAATTTAATGGTCGCTCAAGATAAGGCGACCGCAGCTTTCCAGCAAGCCACAGGCGCCGGCGATAAATATAACGACACGCTATTGGGCATTGAGAGCGCCACACGTGGCGCCGGCGTTACTATGGATGAGGCCGGCAAGGCCACATTATCTTTATTCAGTAATTATAGAGATTTTACGAATCTAAATAAGGAGGAAGCAAAAAGAATTGGTACCACCGTTGCTTTAATGAATGAACTTGGAGTCTCGACCGATACAAGTGCCAAGATTATGGACCAAGCCACCAAGTCTTTGGGTATGACGTCACGCGCCGCCGAGCAGATGCTTCTCCAAGTAACGAGTATCGCGGATCAAATCGGCAAACCCTTCTCGGAGGTTGCTGCAGATTTGGCCTCTGCCGCACCTAAATTGGCATTTTATGGCGAAAATATGATTAATGTATTTAAGCGCCTCGAACAACAGTCAAAATCAACAGGATTGTCTGTTGATTCTATTTTGGGATTAGTTGGCGAAGGCTTTGATACTTTTGAGGGCGCCGCAACGAAAGTTGGCAAACTCAATGCCATTTTGGGGGGGCCGTATCTTAATTCTATCGATATGCTCAACTCATCCGAGGAGGATCGTCTCGAAATTATAAAACAATCGATCGAAGCCGCGGGAGTTCAGTTTTCGGCTCTCAGCAAGTTTGAGCAAAAAAACTTTGCTGCCGCTCTCGGAACAGACGTTGATACACTACGCCGCGCGATGGGCGCCTTGTCGGATGAAGAAGAGGCGGAAATGATGAATCAAGAGCGATTAGCTCAACTTGCCGCAGAAAGCAAAGATGTAATGGAAGAGCTTAAAAATGCTTTCCGATCGCTCATTCTTGAAAATAAACAACTGGTTAAAGACGTGAGCGAAGGTGTGTCGAAATTTAGTAAATGGATAAAAGAGAATAAGGAAATGTTGCAAGTGGTTGGAAAACTCACCATCGCATTGGCAGTGTTTATAAAGGTAGTTCAAATGGGTATGGTGCTGCATAAGCTCGCGCTGGCTGTGAAGGCCGCAAATGGGGCCCTTTGGGCGTTCGCCGCGAATCCATGGACGATCGGCATCGCCGCCGCCGTCCTTCTCATTACGGGTCTCGTTATGTGGTTCAAGAAACTCAAAAAATCAGGATATTCTACCAGCGACGCGTTGGTGGAAATGGGGATGACGGTGTTGAAATTCCTGGGGCCACTGGGCGCCACCGTCCGAACTGTTATTGAATTTGTTCGTGCTCTCAGTTCAGGCGAGTCCGCCATGGGCGCATTTAAGGCGGCCTGGAAAGGCTTCGCGAATCAGATGACCTTTGGTATAGCTTACAGTGACGACAACGCTGCTTCCCGGGCCAAAACCAAACGCCGCGGCCGGGCAGACAAGGCCCTGGCGATGCAAGCAGAAAAAGGTGCTACATGGGACGCTAGCGTGGAGGACGGGGTCATCTCGGATGGTAAGGCCATAAAAGTGCACAACAAAGATACTCTCGTAGCCGCCAAGCCGGGGGGCCCACTCCAAAAAATGTTCGGCACCCTGGCCAAGGGCGCCGCCAATGCAACGCCCCTAGGGATGCTACCCGCCGGCGCGTTTTTATACCTGGCGGGCAAGATCCTCGACAAGGCAATCACAAAGCCGCTCGAGCTCGCCCTCACGCAGGTGGGCGGCGCTGAAGGCGCCGGCAACTCACCGGATATTAATATTGTTGTAAAGATCGGAGAGAAAGAATTAAATGAGCAGATAATTACAGCATTGAACTCCCCAGCCGGCGCGGCAATCATAAGTCCGTATGCTCAGAGGTAAATAGATATGGCAATATATGGAAGTAAGGTAACAACGAAACAGGATAAGCTACACAATGCACAACCTTATGAAAATGAGCATTTTTCTATTCACATCAGCCATCTTCCAACTGGTCAGAAAGTCCAGTTTGATGGATGGGTTACTGGATTTGCAGATAATTTTTCTTCTGCCTGGAAGGGAACTCCCGTATATGGCCGAATGGATGATTTATATACTTTTCAAAAAACAGGACGCAAAATTAGTATCGCTTTCGATGTGGTTGCCCGCGATGACCTCGAAGCCGCAAACAATCATTATAATCTAAACTTACTGGCCAAGTTTTTATACCCGCTGTATTCATCAGATAGCCGCTCTAATAGGCAGATTTTAGCTGCAGCACCGCTTTTAAGTATGAGTTGGTCGGGACTTATTAAAAATGCATCGGATAATTCGGAATTAGTGGGGTTCTTACAGGGGTTTAGCTATGCTCCCAGTTTGGACGATGGTCAGTTTTTAGTGCAAGACAACGCTGTTCCTGAAAACCCTACAATAATATATCAGAGACACCAAGTTCAGTTGGAATATACTGTTTTGCATACTCATTTAACTGGTTGGGTCAAGGGAACGGACGGTCAGTATCGTTTTGGCAGCAACAACGGAAAGAAAGATCTAGTGAATTTTCCACATACAATTGGTGGGGAAGCGCGCCTGTACAGATTGGCCGCTAGCGGCCAGCGAACAAGGGAATCTTATCCGACGAAGCTCCAAGCCAACGTAGATGATGACTTCGACGTCGACGAGTACCTCGCGCAGCAGCGGGAAGTGACGGGGCAACGATGATGGGAACCAGATACGATGATAGAAGAATATTAAAAAATGATTCTGAGGAATACTCGGGCGTTTTTAAAGAAAAAAAGGTTAAATATATAAGGCAATATGATACAGCACATTTTAGGTATCCCACGACCGCTGAAATCCAAAGCTTAAATCGACTTATCCATATATGGTCGGTCGGCGATCGCTATTATAAACTAGCCGGTCAGCATTACGGAAATCCTGGATATTGGTGGGTTATAGCTCACTATAATAAGAGACCCACAGAGGCAGACGTTCAGCTGGGAGATATGATTTATGTTCCGCTGCCTTTGGAGAAAATTTTAAGCTACGTCATGGATTAGGATTATTAGTTAATGGCCACCCAAACGAATAGTACAGAGGCGATCCGAGAGCGCCTCGAGGAGCCTGGCGGCTTTATAGAGCATTGTGTAGATTCGTTTTTGTATGAATTTCTATTAAATAATCATGATTATACTGGCGGGGAACGGAAAACTGACGAAGACATCGTGGCGTTCATTAATAGTTATGCCCCAACCGACCCCGAGACCGGCGTCACTGTGGGGTGGGAGATTGATGGCCAACAGGTCGAGCTCACCACCGCTGCTCTGAAAAATATCCGAAGGGAACTGCGCCTAGACCAGGGCGGCACCACCATGACCAACGTCAATAATGAGTTGATCAAGGACTTTAAGAAGCTTTATAGCGGGAACCTGGGCACCCGGCCAGGCAAATACACCGGTGAGTCGGACACAGGCAGCCCGGAGGTGGTGGGCTGGAAGGGCCAGCACGACACCTACTATATGACTCAACCTGATAATATTTGGTCTATTTTTAAAAACGTAGGCGCCGGCCTTCACGGTCCCGACAACGGGCCGGCCGATTTTAATGGGTGGGATTTACAGATAGCTATAGCACTTATTGCGAACACCGGCCTTATTGGATCCAATGTTTCGAGAATCCTAGGTGAGACATCCGATAAATATGTTCAAGTATGCACCGATAAGCGCGGCGCCACCGTCACTCCCGACAAAGACCAATATATTCCTTTGGAACACATCACCTTCACCGTGAGCGAAGAGATGACGAGCGCTGGGACCCAGGCATATGTCAGCCACGCCACCTCTTACAGTTCTTACATGGGCACCGGAACCGCGCCGGCGCCCAGCGCAACTGCCTTAACTCGCCCCTACCGGGACTTCCAGTTCGCCGCGATGCAGCAAGGCGACATGTCGCTTGCAGGCCAATGGAGTCAGGATATACCAGACCAAATCCATTGGCCTGAGGTCTCCGCCTCGTTCGCGAGATGGGCCGGTGATGACACCTGCGGCCGCAATAAAAAAGTGCCCGACGTCGGTGGCTACCAGATCGCAGGTGCGGTTTATACCGCGGCGAAGTGGTCGCCGCCGCACAAAATGGCCACCCGGGAACATAATAGTAGGTTTGTTGCGCGCGTTGCTCGTAATTATCAAGAGAAAATTGCTCAGCGCCTCGCGCACCTCCTCGACGACGTCGACAATGGCCTTCTGAAGGACCTGAAGCGCGAGGCTGAGGACATACCTTTCTTCCGGCGGCCGGTGAAGGACCGCAGGAGAACAGCCGCCCTAAAAGAAGTCGACAACGAGACACAGAAAAAACTCGCCAAATACAAAAAAAAGCTAAAACCAGTTGATCACCAGTGTTATTTATTAGAAAACATTAAAAAAATCACCGATTTCCAGGAAGAGAAGGTCACTGACGCGAGAGGAACCCCATATAAATATATTGGTCGAGTGACTAATTCTGGCGAGTCGGGCCAACCAGGAAATATTGTATCTTATATTAATCATGGAAATAAAAACACCATTATTGATCGATATTTACAAATTTGCCCCGATGTATATGCTTTTTTGACTCCATATATTAAAATATACCGTGTCGATTATCTTAAAGATAACCCCCTTAGAGCGTATAAAGAAACTCAAATACCATTTCCTAACTTTATTGATCCGGATGCAGTCGAGGGCATTTTGGACGGTAAGTTCGGTCGATATCCGGGCGGTGGAATTAAATCTTTCAGCTGGTCCCTAGACGGAACGCAGCCAGCCGCAGTAGAAAATAATATAACAGCAAAGTTACAATTATATTTTCAGACAGTTCAAGATTTATTTTCATTAAATTATAAATCAGACACGGCCCCTCCCCAGGCCGGCATTCCTAATCAAGCAGGGTATTTGGATTTAATTATAGGATCCGGTACTTCTTTTAGAAAGGAAGGAGATCAAATTAAGGCCGCGAAATCTAGGAATTCTGGAGTTTGTCAAGTGAGACATGATATCTATAAAGGAGAACATTTTAGAATTAAGGTCTGTGTAGGGTGGAGCGTTCCGCCTGATTTTGAAAATAAAGTTAGTGAGTTTTCTGACCTAGACGCGAAAGAAGCGGGCCACCTGAAGCGCGCCATCGCGATGGCTAAAACGTCGTTATATTTACAAATAACTACTCATGAACTAACATTTAATGAAGATGGTTCTGTTGATATATCAATAAATTATCAGGCAGCTTTATCGGGGATATTAAGGTCGCCAAATGCAGACTTATTTGTAGGAAGCGACAAATATAAAGCCGACAAAGAGGACCTAAATGGCAAGATTGATAAGCTACGAAAAGAAATAAAAAGAACTTCAATCGGCGATGCCGCAGCAGGAGGACTGTCGCCCAGGACGCGGGCCGCCGGCGAACAGGACGCGGATCGCCTCGAGAAACTGCTCGAAGAAAGAGCAGCCCTAACTAAAAAAGATAAGATGTTAAAATACAAAAAGTTTTTAGGCGGAGTATACGACTCCGGAAAAGTATATAATCTCCCTGTAGGCCTGGACGCCTGGCAATTCGGCCTTATTAGGGATATGTCGCCGGCCGACCGCGCCGCCGAAGCAGTTCGTAGAAAAAATCCAGCCTCTAGTCCTGTCTTGAACCCGCAGCTTGTATCGCTGAGAGAGGCTGACAACCTGGAAGCCGAAGCCATGGCCGCCGCCGCGGCAGCTGCCGAGACCTCCGACACCGGCGAAGAAACCGACGCAATGAAGAGGTACCGGGACGCCATGGCGAATTCCGAAGTCGAAATACAGGACAGGAAGAGCCCCGACGTGCTATATCTGCCGTTTATTTATTTGGGAGATTTAATAGAGGCAATCCTGCAAGATTTGGAATTTCTTACAACTGGAGACAGTTTTCAGCTCTTAATGGGCCAGATAGAGATTTTAGATCCTCTTTTGGCATTTCAAATAAGAGAGATCGTAGTCGCCTGCGGGGGCGAGGATGGTTCAGCCGTGGCTGCACTCGCAGAGATCGACCCTTTAAGATTTACAGGTGTAAATAAAATTGTGTATTCCACGAACATATCTAATCTTCCTATATCGTTAGACTATTTTCAAACATGGTTCACGACAACTGTTGTGAAGCCATTAAAAGAGCAATATACGCTTCTTAAGTTTATAAAAGATATTTGCGCAACTCTTATTGCGAAAGCATTTAACTCAAAATGTTTTGATGAAAAATTGAAATATCATTTACGCTTTGACACAGCCACATTTAGCTTAGATAAAAAGTTTGCTGGCAAGATGAATATACTACCAAGAGATTTAGCTAAAGCAAAATTTGGCGCCGACAGCACTTCATGCGTCCCCCTGCGAGCTGGCAAAAAAGACCAAATACCAGCAGTATTAATATATTCTGTAGATTCAAAACCATTTACTGGCGATTATAATACCGACCTAAACAATGGTATATACCATTATTTTATGGGAGCTCGTTGTGGTTTAGCAAAAAAGATATCGTTTCATAGAAATGATATGCAATATTATCGTGAGGCGCGCTTGGAAAGGCATGGAGCTTTGGGCGCCGAGCAACTTAGAGAATTATATTCGGTAAATATTGATATGGTCGGCAACACGATTCACAGAAATGGCCAATATATATACGTGGAGCCCATTGGGATAGGGGTAGGTAGTATGAGATCTACCGGAACTCAACCTAATTTGGCAAAACAGTTGGGATTTGGGGGATATTATATGATAACCAAAGTAGCTAGTGTTGTGTCTATTACTGGGTTTGATACGACGGTCACCGCGATGCAAGAAGGGATCAATCTTGAACAGAATAAGATCATCGGCGGGCGCCTCTGGGGCCACGGAGGGGAGCTATACACGGGCACCGACGGCGACCCGCCGGAGATAGGAGAGTCCTATGCTGAGGACTTACAGACTTATGTTGGCGATCCCCGGGCTTTATAACGACATGACAACCTTTAAGTATACTTCAGATCAATTGGAAAACCCGGTGGGAGATAATGGGTTATCCGCAAGGTCGAAATTTTTTCAGCGAACCATGTACAGAGAAATGATTTACCCTGAAAACTTGACTGTGCCTATTGACACGTGGTATAATAAAACCCTGTTTGGACGCGTAGATCGCAGACAAGACACAATCATTGTGCGCAGCGATGAATTGGTGCAGATATCCTATGCGCTGAGGCCAAATATGTATTGTTTAAATTTTGTTAATGATGCTTTTACAAAATTTGTGGATCACATGAGATTGGCCAATGCTACACAATGCCTAGATCCCAGAGGCAACAGCATGTTTAAAGACCCTAAAGCAATTTTGGGCTATGTCAATCCAACAGTTGAATGGAATTCTCGCAAGAGCACTGTTATCCAGGCATTCATTAAAACATTTAGAGAGAATAAGCAAAAACCAATTATAAATTTTAATGATTTTAAAGATCGTTTTATTAGATATTTGAAAATAGCAGCGTCGTCGTTGCCTATAACAAAAACTAATTATTTATTAACAAATAGAGTTAGTCCGCTTATAAGTGGGCTGAGCATCGGAATAGCCTCTTCCAACGCTGGCAATGACGCCGTTAAACACACTGACTATATCTCAGATCCAAACTTTAGTTTTTTTGTTGCGGCTGCAAAAAAATATGGATTTACAGTTAATAAGAATATGCCGTGGATTTTAACGGCTGACTTATTTACGAGTGCTATCAAGAGGCATCTAAACTTATATTTGACAGGGCTTGGTGAGCCTATTACAGAAGATAATTTTTTTGATGTTTTTTATAGGCGCGTCTATCTCGACGATTTAGAAGATTTGAGCAGCTTAATTGTTGAAGCTTATAATAAGTTTGTTACCAAAAAGCCACTTTATCAGGAGGAAAAAATAGTTTATAATCCTCAATGCACAAACGTGTTTCAAGTTAAAAATTTTTCTAGGACACCTCTCCCCCCAAACTTCAGCTTGAGTATCGATAGCGAATTGATCGATCTTTATATTGACATAAGAAATATAGAATCGGAATACAGCGCCGGCGACGTGTCGCTTATAAAAAAAAGAGCCCGTGTTTTAGCTTCCGACCCGGCCGGCCCCCGCATTGATCGTGTGCTCCCATATATTAATAATCTGTATTCAAAATACACGTATCCTGTCAATTACGACATTATAAATCCAGATTATTTGCTTGACAAAACCGCGGCCCCTGATATAATAGAAACATCAGTCGACATAGCTAAGGCTATTTCGGGCGTTTAACTGAAAATTTTTCTTTTAAACAAAAAGGAGTTCTTTTGTTATTTCAGCTCTTAGATCACAAAAGTGATTGTATTGGCTTCTATGCCGAAAATATTATCAATCCCACCCCTTTGCTGCCAACAGAAGGAGGCACTTGGGAGTACTCGCGCCACCTCCCGGGCGATTGTTATGAATTGGGGCGCATTTACAGCCACGGAGCGTCCCTTACAGCCGTTTGTCCAGAAGAAATGAAGGAGGAGTGGTCTCACGTTAAGAAGACGCTTAAATCGTGCCTCAAGGCCCTCAACACGTCGCGGCTTTCATTGGAAGAAAATTGTTTTTATGACGTTCTTCCGGAATATTTTCTTTATGAATATCTAGCGGCCAAAAATAAGATCACGGAACACGTTTTGGAGACTTTAGAGCGACCCGCGAACTATGATTTTATGTATAATCTTGTAGAAATGCTTTCTGATATTCGGGCCCGGGCTTTAAATATTAAAACTAGTCCAATTCAGCATCTTTTGAGTTCCGTCCGCGGACAAAACTTTCACCGCACATTACAAACAGTCAAACATATTTGTGATTATAACCCTTGGGGTACTATTACGGGGCGCCTTTCAACAAATTCGAATAGTTTGCCAATTCTTACAATGAACAAAGAGTATCGGTCATGCATTCAGCCGAAGAATGATTGGCTCGTGGAACTTGATTTTAACGCGGCAGAGTTGAGGGTACTTCTGGCACTTTCTGGAGTAGAACAGCCCAAAAATGATATTCATAGCTGGAATGTAAAGAACATTTTTGATAGTAAGCTTACCCGAGAGGAAGCCAAAGTAAAAACCTTCGCGTGGTTGTATTCTAGTAAGGAAAACAAGCAGTTAGAGCACTTGTATAACAAGGATTTAGTGCGAAATAAGTACTGGAACGGCTGTAATATTGAGACAGATTATGGTAGAATAATAGAGAATGTCGATGAACATCATGCTCTCAATTACATCGTGCAAAGCACCACAATTGATATGGTGCATGAGCAGGCTTACAAGGTCTATGAACTTTTGAAGGGGACAAAAAGCCACATCGCATTTCTTATTCACGACGCTGTTTATATTGACCTCGCCGAAGAGGATCGATATGAATTATTGAATTTACTTGACACGTTCAAGAGAACACGTTATGATATGTTCAAGGTTAATGTCTCCGCTGGAAAGAATCTGGGCGCCCTGAAGGAATTGAAGCTATGAAAAAAAGCTATGATAAACTTGTGCGGGACAGAATCCCAGAGATCATTGAGGATGCCGGTAAGACAGCCCAAGTCCGGCAAGTATACCATAAAACCCTGCGCCACTATGCTTTTAAGAAATTGCGGGAAGAAATAGAAGAATTTATTGAAAATCCTTGTGCTGAAGAAGCTGCCGACGTAATGGAGATTATGAACTTTATTTGTTATCGCGCAGGAATACATGAAAAGTCCATTCTTGCTTATGCCACAGCAAAGCGCGTAGAACGCGGCGGCTTTGAGATGGGGCTTGTTCTTGATTGGGTTGAAGAAGCATGATAATTGTGGGTCTCGGCAACGCCGGCGGCAATATTGCGAGGGCTTTTTCAAAGTATCCGCAATATACGACCATTAGTATCGACACCACTAAGGAAGCAGATATTACAATTAGAAAAAGGGCTAGCCACGAAGAGTATGATACTCATTTCCCCAATTTGAAAAAGAAACTTAAATTTTTTAACAGTGATATACTACTCGCCGTTGCGGGCTCCGGCAAAATATCGGGAGGCGTTCTAAGACTCCTGGAACAGCTAAGGACAAACCGGGTTACGGTGCTCTACATTCAGTCCGATCTTTCAATGGCCAGTGAAATACAAAAAATACAAGAGAAAATCGTTAAAAATATCTTGCAAGAATATGCTCGTTCAGGTATGATAGAAGCAGTCTGGTTGGCAGATAACCAGATGATTGAGAAAGGAATCGGCGCTGTGCCAATTATGGGATACTACGATGTACTTAATCAGGCAGTTGTTAATACAATTCATATGATTAACGTATTTAGAAACTCAGAGCCGGTCATAGGCAATTTTATCGAGCCCTCAGAGCTAAGTCGGATTGCCACCATTGGCGTACTCGATATCGAGCAATCAACAGAAAAGTGGTTTTTTGACTTGACAAACGCGCGTGAGGTGGTATACTACTATGGTATCAATGAGATTGAGCTTAAGGAAGATGGAACTTTGTTCAACATAATAACAGATTATGTCAAATCCCAGTTAGACGATAATGTTAATGTTTCGTATGGAGTGTTCAAAACCACCTACGAACAGAAATATTGTTATTGCATTAAGTATACATCTATGGTACAATCATTTTTAGACGATCAGGATATTAGCTGATCGTACTCTAACCCAACTATGAAAGGAAAATAAAATGGGTATTAATTTAGACAAGATGCGAGACAAGCTCGCTAACCTTCGAGGAGACGGAAACTCAGATTCAGTGTTTTGGCGCCCCGAGGACGGGGAACAGACTATTCGCATCGTGCCGACGGCCGATGGGGACCCCTTCAAGGAGATGCATTTTCATTATAATGTAGAAAAGGGGGGCTTTTTGTGCCCCAAACGCAACTACGGCGACGCATGTCCCGTTTGTGAATTCGCCTCGCAGCTTTGGCGTGAGGGAGTCGATAACAACGATGATCACAGCAAGAAGACTGCAAAGTCTCTTTTCGTGCGACAGCGCTTTTTCAGCCCCGTGATGGTTCGCGGTGAGGAAGAGCGAGGCGTCCGCGTGTGGGGTTACGGCAAGACTGCCTACGAGAACCTCTTGACGCTCGTACTGAATCCGGAGTATGGTGATATCACCGATACCGAAGCAGGCACGGATCTCACAATGACCTACGGGAAGCCACCAGGCGCGTCCTTCCCTCAGACGAAGCTTGTGCCTCGTCGCCGGTCCTCCCCGCTATGCGAGGACTTGACGCCCGAGAAGTGCGTCGAACTCCTAGACAGCATCCCAGATTTTGGGGGCCTATTTGAGCGAAAGACGACTTCAGATGTCCAGAATATACTGGATAATTTTGTTCACTCCCAGGTCGAAGACCCGGAATCAGTGAGCAGCGAGACCACGAAGTATGGAAAGACCACGGACAGCGAAACCAACGCTGTCGACCAAGCTTTCGCAGAGTTAGGGTCTCTTTAAGTCCCCCCCACAGGGAGGCACAGGGTTATCAGGTGTCTCATATAGAAAGGAAGAATTATGACTACTGAAACCAATCGTCTAGAACAACTGATTACGCTCCTTGAGGAAACTCGGGCCGATCACGATAAGTTCTTTACTAGCGGCAACAACGCCGCAGGAACGCGTCTTCGTAAAACTATGCAGGAAGTGAAGACGCTAGCTCAGGCACTCCGCGTCGAGGTCCAAGACACCAAAAACGCAGAGTAACTCTGACAGCCGCAGGGAGGCCCGGGGATACAGGGGCCTCATTTTAATATATAAAAGAAAGGGAATTAAAATGAGTAATAATATTGTTAAGAAGCTAAAGGAACTTAAGGTTGAAGATGACGCTCTGGTGACAATAAGCTACGGCGAAGGAACGGATGTATGGCACATTAATGAGAGTCATGTTGAGGAAACTGTGGGGGAAACTAGCACTGCGGAAGTATTCGCATTTCTGCTTTCATCCGGCATTCCCGTATTTTCTCAGTGGGGGTCTGTTGATGACGGAGCCGATATTCTGAATCAGATGCGTGACAATGGTGCTCTCGATGACTATGACCGCGATGGGGTTTTTGAGGATTTTATACGGCAGGTACTTGTGGAAACCATTTACGATAACGAGTATGATTTGGAATATTCCACTGAGCAGTATGATTATAAACGCGGTCGTTGTGACATTTCTGTGACAGTTCGTTGCCGGGTTGGCGACTTATATGCACGGGAAGAAAAGAGCGGGGCACGTTATATTGATGCGGCTCTGGGCGCCTTTGATCTCTCGGTTGAAACCAGCGCCGGAACTCTGACGCTTAAGTAGATGAAAACTTTAGATTTGCCTTAGGGGGCTTGTTATGATTGGCTTTTTGGTATTTATAATGGGCTTTAGTACAGTGTGGATAATGTGGCGCATCCATTCTAAAGTGCAGGAACTAGACAGGTGTATGAGCGCAATATGTCAGGATCTTGATGACCTTCGCTTCGAAGTGATGAAAGAAGAATTAGATGGCTAAAAGCAAATCTAAAGCAGGCAAGATTTCAATTGATGGACTGAGAACGCTTATCAACAAAACGTCTGGTCTCGATGTTGCACACAACCTTAAGAAGGCTAACCCAACAGAAGTGAAAGAATGGATTCCAACCGGTTCGCGCTGGTTGGATTCTATTGTGTGCCGCGGCCAGCTCGGCGGTATTCCTGTCGGGAAGTTTTCGGAGATTGCCGGTTTGGAATCAACCGGAAAATCTTTTATGGCTGCACAGGTAGCAGCAAACGCCCAGAAGATGGGCATGACGGTAATATATATGGACTCAGAGTCAGCGATAGACCCAGGATTCCTAGAACGAACGGGGTGCAACTTGGATGAGCTTATCTATGTGCAAGCCCAATCTGTTGAGCACGTTCTAGAGACTGTTGAGAGTATTTTAAACTCTGGAGCCGAGAGGACTCTGTTTATCTGGGACTCGCTGGCTCTGACTCCAACCGTATCTGATGTGGAGGGGGATTTCAATCCTCAATCCACCATGGCCATGAAGGCCCGCATTCTCTCGAAGGGAATGTCTAAACTAACAATCCCGATTGCGAATACCAAGTCTGCCTTCCTGGTTCTCAACCAGTTGAAG
>CEPX01090722.1_pt1 | contig 21006 bp, 28 predicted proteins | sample 361361 | NCBI WGS metagenome assembly CEPX01 (sample SAMEA2619974, study PRJEB7988) | marine metagenome | biome: marine biome (ENVO:00000447); feature: mesopelagic zone (ENVO:00000213) & marine oxygen minimum zone (ENVO:01000065); material: "saline water (ENVO:00002010), including plankton...
ATTAACTGCCGGAACTGCGCGAACTGCCGGAACTGCACGGACTGCACGGACTGCATTAACTGCACGGACTGCATTAACTGCCGGAACTGCGCGAACTGCACGGACTGCATTAACTGCCGGAACTGCCGGAACTGCACGGACTGCATTAACTGCCGGAACTGCATTAACTGCCGGAACTGCGCGAACTGCCGGAACTGCACGGACTGCCGGAACTGCACGGACTGCCGGGACATTCCCAACGGCACATTGTATATTGGACCCTTCCGTTCTGACGGTTACCAGTTTGTTGTAACGAAAGAGGGCGGTATTCGCGCAGGTTGCAGGGCTTTCGAGAATTTTGACGTTGCGCGTGAACACTGGGTTCGGACACGCGGCGGTACTCCGCTGGGTGACGAGACCCTCGCGATCCTGGATTTTTTGGAGAAAGTTACATCATGAAGCTACCCAGCGCATCCGCACCCATGGTTCATTGGACCTGTCCCCGATGCGGCACTCATGCCTTGGTCCCTGAGGGTGACCGTATCCCTTCATGTGAGTGTGATGGGAAACGCCCATCGGAACTCTATGACGTCAACATCTATGAGTTGGTCAGTGGGCATCCCGATGCTGCCAAATTTCACGCCCAAGCACTCCCGATGGGTCAACGGCCGATCAGTGTTTACGGTGACAGTGCTGAGATGGTTGAAAAGCAAGCGGTGCGTCTTCTCGATGCACCGTGGGATGGTGGGAAATGACTGATTTCCTCCAATGGGTGATGAACGCTGAACCGGGTGATGAAGTCATCTATTACATGGGTGAATACTGCAAAGGACCACATCGCCAAGAAGCATATACGATGTCTGAGAAGGGACTGGTGATCCTGTTTCAGCGACGTGTTCCGGGCAGGGATGGGATTTTCGAATATTGCGCCAGGAGGACCAGGAAGTGAAACCGTGGTCTCAACTCTCACGTTCTGAGCAGGCCAGGGTTCACGCAAACATGCTTCGGTGTGGCGGCAAGAGCGTCAATGGGGTGGTGGGTTGGTATCAAAACAAACGTGCCCAAGGTGCCAAGGTGACCGGTCGGAAAAGACCTGGGCGCCTATCGTTGCCGCAAGTTTTTCCGATCCCCGATGAAATGCCAGACCCTCTCACACTGGAGGAAATTCAAGATGTCTTGCCGACTTGAACTGACTGAGACTGAATACGAGATCGCCGAGTTGAACATGAATGCCGGGAATTTCATGATCACACTGGCCGGTCTCGAACTGCGACTGGTTCGTATCTGGAAAGAACGTGCCGTACCGCACCCGGAAAAAATCACGTATTGGGCTGAGATCACGAGGATGATATGAGTGACTTGTACGCAGAAGCAATGGGTGGGTAATTTGAGTACGGATCGTAAAATCGTTTCACTGGAACACAGAGTGATCTTTGATCCGATCAGTGGTCAAAATGCTCAATATACTGATGTGATTTGGGATCGAAATGGCAAACGATCATCCAGTCGTTACCATTATCACCTCACTTCAGCAGAGGTACTTCGGCAAGCTGAAATAATTGAGCAGCAGCTATTGACCTCGCGTAACTAATCACATACGATCATCTCACCGGGTGCTTTTGAAACCTGCACCTTTCCTGATACTGACCCCGCGTTCTCCCCAGATTACGCGGGGTCTTTTTTCATCGGCATCCCAACCGGGTCATATCCTTGCGCTTCTCGATATGTGGCAATCGGATCAACTCCAAGATCAACACCCGGCCGCACATAGATCACCGGCCGCTTGCCATTTTCGTGAACCATGGGTGACGGGGAACGACCTTCGATCAAACCAGGGCACTTGATGTACCCGAGGCTTTCGAGAATGTCGGAACGTTTGTTGAGACTGACACGCAACCCGCGTGCCTTCAGCATGTCATCCAACTTGATACTGCTGATGAACCCGCCACGGAACCCGATGGTGCCATCCTGGGTGGCTTCGATGATCTCAGTCTCGACGATCCCCAGCGACTTCTCAATGGCCTGATGGGTCGAGGATGTGCGAGGTGCATCGACACACAGTTTCGCCGGATTGAGTTCATCAGGGATCGGATAGTGCATCAGGAAGTGAGCCACCGCAGCATACCCCCCGGTCTTCGCCCAGCGATATAGATCAGGGAAATAGGAACCGGTCATGCCGTCACGGATTTTGTCATCCTTGCTCTGCTGTGCGGTATAGAAGATCGCATAGCGACGGCTGTTGATCGTGACCACTACGGCATCCATGTGGTTCGTGCAGAAAATCCATTTGGTGAAGTTCTTGAAGGTTTCCTCATCCATCGCCATACCCCGGATCGGGATACGCTCATTGGTGATCTTCCACTTCAGGTTCTCAAGCATCTCACGACGCCCGTTCATGTGGATTTCCTCAACAATGGACAGCAGACAGCGTGTCATCCATCCATTGTGCTTTTCGGTCAGGTTCTCAGGGTTCGGGCGGTGAACGAACTTCTCGCCGATCCCATAAGCCACGCAGTTGGCAAAGAACGTCTTGCCGTTACCTTCAGTACCTTGGAGCACTGGTGCCCACTGGAATTTCTTATGCGGGTTTTGCACAGCCGAAGCCATCCATGCCAGCATGATCTCGCGATCTCGGGGATCAGGGATCACTTTGGTGAGATGGGTTATGAAGGGTGTGACGTCGCCCTGCATCATTTCCACATGGGCCGGGAAATAGGTATTGACGCATGTCACACCATCCTCGTCGTTGAACAACTCCCCCGGTGCTCGCTTAGGCTCGAACAGCCCCATGATGGCGCGAGGGAACTTGTGGGTTCGGTTTTCGGTGAAGGCAGTGAACGCCTTCTTTTCGGGGCCGGTGCCGTCAGGCTGCATCTGGAAGATGTGCCCGCCATAGATTGCGTTGAACTGTTCGGGTTTCAGCATCTTGCCGCTTGGCATCATGACCTTATGCTCACTGGCGATGTAGACACATCCTTTGAAATGCTGCTGCATTTCAGGGATCGTCAGGTAGACCTCTGGTGCCGGGGTGCCCGTGTTGCGCTCGGCTTTGGGTGCGATGTCGTAAACCCGGTTGCACATGCGAGCGGCGTCCTGCACGGTCTTCAGGCGATAGTCGTCACGCTCAAACTTGGGTCGCATCAGTGCGGATCGTCGGAAAAGACGTTCCATGCGTGGCATGTCCTTACCGGTCCAGAATGCCAGATGAGCCATCAGCGCAGCGTCAGCGGCCGAGTGATCGAACGACTGCTGGTTACCGTCATATGCGGGGTAAATCTGGCACAGGATCGGGTCTGCGTTCCAAAGTTGGGCCACGGTCGCTTTCCCGCCAAACGCAGCCCCAGCACCACCCGTGGACGCCAGCATCTTGGCGATCAAAGCCTCGTCGTCCGTTGGGCCGGTGTAGGTCTCATCGACGCCTTCAGGCAACTCACCGAGCGTCGTGCGCTGCGGCACCAGTTGGCTCAGACGTTGCGTCCAGTCGGCTTCAGGATACCATGTGCCGCCGATAGGCTCCCAGCCACGGTTGCCGAATGCGATGAAGCGCTCGCCGGTGTAGAACTCAAGCCAGCCGTTCCATTTGTTGCGACGATCCGAAAGCATATTGGGGTGACATTTGCCGAGGATGTGAAGGCCGGTTCCCGATGTCGAGACCTCGCCCAACGCGCCAGCGAAACTCAGGTAGATCGCTTGGGCGTCAGGGGTCCACTGACCGTCAGCGGTCGTGCATTTGTCGAGATCGAGGAAGAAATACGGGTCGTTGTGTGTAAGCACGAAAGCAACGCCCAGACCATTGGACGCGGCCGCTTCATGTGTGATCCAGTTCGCGGGATCATGCGGGTTCACGATAGTGCCATCAGGCAAGCAGGGGAACTTGCCGGTCTCACCGGTGCGTGGATTATGCGGCACCCAGTTCATGAACTGAGGTGGTAGTTGGGCGATAGGGTTCATCCTTCAATCAACCCCATCGCAATCGCCTGTTCACGCAGGCCACCATCGACGTCCACGGCTGCAAGTCGCAGGTCACCGATGTACTGGAAGTAATGGCGCACAGTCGATGCTGACGTATCCACCGGGCACTTCTCGGCGACGTTCTCAAACGTGATCTCAGCCAGTCCGATCTCGGCCGCAAGCACCGCAGCATTCGTTCGGATCATGCGCTTCCGGTGCGCTGCATTCATCCTAGCCATTTTCGGTCACCTCACTCGGCTTACAGAGGTTCTTGTGTCGAATTATATCGCGCACGGCATCCTCACGTGTTTTGCGCCACTCAGCATCGATGACCAGCCACCAGAACGAAAACAACCAAGTCTTGATCTTACGTTCAGCAATAAACCGACGTTCGTGCCAACAACGATAGCCGTTGCAAACCTCAACGGTTGCCTCTCTTACACGAAATTCACCCATCAGAAAAAATCCCCTCGTAATCTGCGGTGCTCTGCGCGAACATGCCGATCCCACCCATGGTCCGAACCGTGGATAGGAACGCCGCTTGAGAACGCTCACGTTCGTTCCTTGGTGCCACCCATCCAGGTGCTTTGACCTCAACGGCCGTGAAGACACCGAAGGTCTGACCAGCCTGTGTGGACGTCACCGGTGTGATGCCGATTAGGTCAGAGGATTTCCACACCTTCGACAGTTTTTTGCTGTCGTTACCCAGACCATACCGAATGTGGCGACCGGTTTCATCGACCGCAGCACCGTTGTTGTTCCGCCAGAGCGACGACCCATGCTGGGCAGCCGACACACGCAGGGCTGCTTGCACAGCCGCTTCGCTGTCGTGTGACCCGCTGACATGCGGTCGCGACGGGTCAACGATGTCCAGCAGTTCCGCGATAGCTTGTGCCGGTATGCCGTAACGACGTGCCCACCCATAGATGTTGTCAGTTTGGTAGGTCATCCATCACACTTTCAATGAAGCCCTGCGCTTGCGGAGCACAGATGGCGTTTCCGTAGGCGCTGATGAGACCCATTCGATTGGGATGCCCATCATCCAGCGGGGTTGTTCCGGGTTCAACGGGCCGGAAAAAACCGTCTGTGCCGTAAAGCCAATCACAATCTCCCCAGAAGCCGTTAGTCGGCAGGGTTGAGGGTGTTGCCGAAGGTAGGCGACTGTTTCCGACAGACCCATCGCACCCTGCCGAGGGGAGACCTCCCCCGCTTTCCGACCGTCTGTTGCTGTTGGCGTGCCCCAGCTTATGAGCCATACCGTCCGCCCCAACAGGGCATTCACTGGTGCCGTCCCGACGCTCGCTCCATCTTTGTAATCGCGACTGGTCGGCGTTGGCCAGTCCGAGAAGTAAGCCACCTGATGACCCAACTGTGTCGCCTTGTATCCGATCCCCAGCTTCATTTTGCGATCTATCGCCTTCTGCGGATCGCCCTCGAACGACTTGGCCGTTGGTGTTCCCCATCCCTGCATTCTGTTGTGGACAGTTTGGGTCAGTGATAACCCCGAAGTTCGACCGAAATTCTTTCCGATCTGGCCCGCGTTTTTGTCCGCCGCTTTTGGCGTTGGCCAGCCAGTAAAGTCTCTGTCGGATGTGCGGTGCGCCGAAGCCCGCAGCGCAGGTATCTGTCGCCCAGAAGGTGTGGTTCGTTCCTTCCATGTCAGACGATACAAGGTCGAGCCAAGCGAGGCCGTCTTTGCTCGCAACTTGTTCACCCATAACGACTTCAGGTGAACATTCTTCGATGAGGTGGAACCACGCTGGCCATAGGTGCCGCTCGTCATCAAACCCATCGCCTTTACCTGCCGTGCTGAAAGGCTGACACGGGCAACTTCCTGTCCAAATTCGGCGATGATCCTCCCATCCGGCATTACGCAAAACCAACGACCAAATGCCAATGCCTGCAAAGAAGTGACATTGCTCGTAACCAATGAGGTCGCTGGGGGTAACATCTTCAATACTCCGTTCATCAACATCACCCGGCGCAATGTGGCCGTCCCTTATGAGGTTTCGCAACCACTCGGCGGCAAATGGGTCGATTTCGTTATAGTAAGCCACCATGCTCAAGCGCATCCTTTCCTTTGGTCGTGATCCTGATCTTCGACCGATCATCAGGATGGCGCTCATAGTACCCAGCGTTCGTGAAGAACATCTGATCCAGCGCATCTTTGGCGAAATTGCTGAACCCCACGTCTGCTTCGCCGACTAGCGTGGTGAATGCGTGCTCATCAATGCCGCCCTCACCATAGTGATCCAGCGCACGAAGGGTGGTTTGCCACCCCCAACTGAGTTTACGACGCGCCATCGGCCAACTCCCCACCGCAGGCCGCATAGCCAGTGATGTCAACCCAGTTGTCCTCGTGCGTCGGGTTACCCCAGGCACGGACGGTTTTCAGGTCGATCATCATGATGGCGACCTGTTCAGATGTGATGGTGCGCCCTAACCGGACAGACCAGATTTGAGCGATGGTGCTGAAGTTGTCTTGAAGATCACCATGGGTGGCGGCGCGATCTTTTGTCACCGCTTGTTCTGCTGTTCGCAGGATCGTTGCTCGTTTCATGTTGCCTCACTTGTAGATCAGTAGTTCTTGCTTATTCGGCACCATTAATGGATGCCTTGGTTGCCCAGTCGATGTCAGACCGAGACAATACGTTTGCACACCCCTCATCGAGAAGCCGTGCAAAAACCCAGAAACCAGATCAGGTCGCTTGTCACCACCGGCACCCCAAGCAACAATCATCGTGCCATTCTTCCCTAGCGCGGCGACTGTTCGATATACGGTATCGGCATTTTCAGGCCCGCAAGCGAATGCGTCATCGGCAGGTAGGTCCGTGGGTTTAGTCGCTCGCCATGCCATCAGATTGACCACGTGGAAGCCGCCAAATCCTTCTCGTTTCGCAAAGCCGATGCACCGCCGTATGGTCGGATCATCCTGACTGTGATCGGCCGTGCTGGGATTGAGCATCATATAACCGCAGAGTGGTTTTTGGTGATCCCAGATGCGCGTGAGCCTGTACCGATACAGTCCGCTTTCTGACATCTGCGCGAACCCTTTCATGCCCAATACCTCTCAGCGATGCGGACGTTCAATGCCCGTGCAGATTTCGTCATATGTGTGCTCATGTGATATACCTCATTTTTCCTCTGGAAACGTTGCACGCAGCGATCTCAACACCAGACGCCACACGTTGTATGACAGGCGCGGATAGTTCTGGACGCGACCTGTGCGAAGCGGTGTAAAGAAGTTTTTCCTTAGATCACCGACGTCATTCTTTCGAGCGACTTTGACTTCATAGTTTCCCGATTTTTCAGTCCCGCCGACATTGTGAATGATCATCTGACCCAACGTCTTCACTTTCCCAGTAATTGCTGAATGCAGTTCGACCTTGACAACAATCATGTCCAATACCTCTCAGTGATGCGGACATTCAATGCTTCCGCATCTGTTTTACCCAGTGATTGCGCCGACAGAACGTCAACGCCGAATGTATGGAAGAAGCGACGGTAAATCTCACTATCCCCCATGCCCTTGTCGCGACGAACACCGGCCCATAGGGCGATGGTTTCGCGAAGCCGTGTCTGCGCAAGCTGCTTCTCGCCGTGACGGCGATAGTGTGCGCCCTCGGCTGGAGTGCCAACCAGATGCGATGGCAGACGCGCCGGGTCACCGTCAACAGCCGCAGCGGCCGCGCGAAGTTCCGCCAGCAACTTAGGTCCGAACTCGATGAGATCACCATCGACGAACTTTGGTTCGCCACGACTTTCCGGTTCGTGGACATGGCCACAATACGGGCAGATTTTGGTGACTGCCTCGAACGCCATGAAGCACGAGACACATGTGGTGACCGGCATGACGTCTGGGTCTTTGACAACGCTGCGTCGGCCGCTTTCATCGTTCTCCAGTTTCCAGCCACGGACAGCGTCAGGCAACCCATGTCGCTTCACGTTCCCGACGTGATCGATGATGATCCCGTGCGACTTGCCATCCATGATCCTCAAAGCACGACCGAACTGCTGGATGTAAAGACCCAGTGATTGCGTCGGGCGACCCATGCTGACAACCTCGACCGCCGGGACATCAAAGCCTTCACCGAACAGATCGACGTTGACCAATTGCAGGATCGATCCGTTCTGAAACTTGCGGATCACCTCGTTGCGCACGGTGTCAGGTGTCTTGGCGCTGACAGCCTCGGCCGGGACACCAGCTTCCTGGAACAACTGGGCGGTTTTAGTGGCAGCTTCGACGTCAACAGTGAAAGTGATGCCGCGTTTCCCCTGTGCGATCTTCAGGTAGTGCTCAACGATGTCGCCGGTGATCGTTGATTGCTCTGCGGCCGCGTGCAGCGATCCTCGGGTATAGTCACCCGTGCTGCCAATTTTCAGGTCTTCGACATTGATCGATTGAGGTGGTCCAAAGATGCGATAGTCACAGAGATACCCATGGTCGATCAACTCACGCATCGATGGTCCGACACGCATGTCGGTGAAGACACCACCCTGTGACTTGGCGAGTGATTTGCGATCAGATCGAACCGGCGAAGCGGTGAAACCAACGCCTCTAGCACGCTGGAACATCTTGATGGCACGACCCCATTTGTTGTCGGGAAGTGCGTGGTGGCACTCATCAATCATCCAGATGCGGACGGTATTCGCCCATTGCACCAGTGACTTCCCGCGCGCAATGAGTGTGTCAACTCCAGCGACAGTCAGATGGGTTCGACGATCATAAAACGACGTCCCGAGTTCGCGAATATGCTGCGAGATGATGACCTTTATGGTCTTCTCGGCAGCGATGATGTTGTGGCGTAAACCTGCACGTGCCAGCGCGAGACTGATCTGCTGCACAAGTTCTTGTCGATGGGCGATTAGACACGCCGGTTCATTGACATCTGTGGATATGGACGACATGATGACGGTGTTGTGGGTGACTGTGAAATCACCTAGCATGAACAACCTATCACCATCTAATTCAAATCCGTAATAGTCTCCGACGCCAATGTTTTCTGTCGCTATGCCCACGACCAAGGGGTCTTTGTTGATTTTGCGCGGTGCTGGTATTTTGACTTTGCATGGCACAAGTGACGCATCACCGCTTATCGAAACGCGATGATAAACACCCTCAAATCCCAGCTTTTTGATGGTCTTAACTGACGTCGATACGTAAGCTGCTAAACCAATTGATCTGGCAATAAACGCAACATCCTTGGCTGTGGCCTCGTGTTTGAAAATAATATCCCAACCGCCGCGAGAAACCGAACCGTCTGTGTCAAGTACGCCAGCCAGTAATTCCGCACGATCCGAGAGAGAAGCTGTTTTAAATGCGTGAGGTACTGATGGCCAGCTATCGAAAGCATCAGCATCGCGCAATGCTTTTAGTGCGGGATTGACTTGCCATTTATGATGTTTCAGGTGCCAAACTGGACAGTCTGATGAACTGTAATCAACTCGAACCTCACATCCTTTCACCACACCCCAATTGACCCAGTAGTCAACTACCGCCCCTTTCGGTTTGGTTAGCGCAACCCGACCATCCATTTTCGTACCGTCACCAATCCAGATGCCAAGCAGGTAAGGCGGCACCTCAAGATTTTGATCACCGTCCGTGAATTGTTGAACTGGTGATCTCCAACCCTTCAGAACATGTTTCGCCGTTTTTGACGCAATGTGGAAATGATCGGCACGCATTGTCACATGATCAACGTTCATCGGTATGTTTCGACCATCGGGTAAGTTCAATCCATGACCGCAGTTGGTTTTATGTAATGAGAGAATGTGAGACGCATTCACAACATATGGGTCACCTTTAGTTGGTGTGATGCGATACATTTCTTCCCGACCTCGGGCTAACGATAGCACTGTGCGATACCCGCCAGTTGGTGATGCCAATTTGTCACCGACGCAAACATGCTCAACTGATTTGACACGACCATCGGCCATCAGTATCTCTGTACCAGCCGCAAGGCACTTACCCGCACCTGTCGGAGCAACACCAATCGTCGCCTCACTTCCCGCATCCCAAGAAGCGTAGAGTTCATTCTTCAACTGTTGTTGGAAGGGGCGAAGTTGGATCATTGCTCGATTTTTTTGTTGACAACTCCTAACGTATATTGGCATATATTGGCATGTCAACGACAAATTGACGAGCGGGTCACAATGACCACAACATGTAGAACCAGAGGAAACCCAATGGCGAAAATCACCATCGAAATCGACGATATCGACGAGGCACGCACAGTGCTCGACGCCCTTGATACCCGTGACGAGAAACCCAATGGTCGCGCGATCACTGACGAGCCGGAAAACCGCACTGACGCCGAACCTGGCGATGCCGAACTCGACAGCAACGGCATGGTCTGGGACGAAACCATTCACGCAGCGACACGCACCAAGAACGCTGATGGCTCGTGGAAAGCGCGCAAAGGCATGGCCCAGCAGGCCAAGGATGCCGTTGCTGCCCACAAGGCCGCAGGTGGCAACGTGACCCCGCCCGCTGACGTGCAGGAAGCATCGACCGATCCTGCTGCCGGTGGGATGCCTGCTGCTGGTGGGATGCCTGCTGCTGGTGGGATGCCTGCTGCGCGTTCCGATGACATGCCTGCCCCGGTCAGCCAGGCGGTACTGGAAGAAAAAATCATCGGCATGATCAATCGCGGGACGCTCACGCAAGACCCGAGCGCAGCCATCGGTTCCGCTCCGGCAAACAGCTACCAGGGCGTGCTCGACAAGCACGGCGTGAGCCGTGACGATCCGTCCGGTGCGTTGGCCACCAACGAAAGTCTGCGCGCCGCCGTCTACGCGACGTGCTGCGAGATCGAGCCGGAAGCGTAAGCGACCGACATGATCCAACTTCGCCCATCAGCTTCAAGCATCTGGACCGAATGTGCAGCGATGCCACGGTTCAGTGCATCCATACCGGAAGAAATGCCGTCTGATCCCGCGCGTGAAGGAACGTGTGCGGCATGGGTCGCCGAGATGGTGCTGATGGGCGAGGCGGAAAAAACCGCTGACCTCATCGGTGAAAGCCATGAGAACGGTTGGTTGGTTGAGCCAGAGATGGCCGACTACATCCAGAAATACATCGATCACCTTCGAGCGCGAGGTGGCACGATCCACGTCGAGCGCAAGGTGCGTCTCAACGCGATGATTGAAGGCACCCCTGACGCATTTGCAACTGCTGTTGCTGTTGAACGCGATATGTTCGATCTGTTCGTCGATGACCTGAAATATGGCTTCGAGATCGTGAACCCGTATCGCAACACGCAGGTCTCGATCTACGCCGGTGCCATCATGCGGATGTTAGCCGGAAGGATCAAAATTCAACGTGTGGTCATCGGCATCTATCAACCTCGGGCTTTTCACCCAGAAGGTATCTACCGGACGTGGGAAGTTTGGCCTGAACAACTGATGGCATTCGTTCGTGAGATCGAACAGGCTGGCCACAATGCTCAAGCCGCCGACAGTATCGCGACACCCGGATACCACTGTGAGCATTGTCCAGCAGCCGCGACATGCACGGCACTGGCACACACGATCTACAAGGGGCACCGCGTACTCACTGACGAACGCCAGGGTGCTTTGACGAGCGAACAGGTGGCAGCAGAACTCGATTTCATCGACGAGTTGGAGAAGATGGTCAAAGCACGTCGATCCGCTGTTCATGCTGAAGCAACTGCACGCATGAAGCGATCCGAACACATTCCCGGCTATGGTTTCGAGGAAAAGTTCGGCAACAAGAAATTCACTGCTGATGGTCTCGCGATCCTCGCCCGCACCGGCGTCGATCCCTATGAGGCCCGCAAACTCTGCACACCTGCTGAACTCATTCGGCGCGGCGCAGACCCGGAGATCGTCGAGGGGATGACCACACGGCCGCGCATCCCACCGAAACTGGTCAAGTTCGACCCCGATCATTTCAAGCGGCTGTTCGCACAGAAGGACAATTCATGAGCGGAAAAGACGAAGCCGCCGTTGAGGCTGAAATCAACGACAAGGGTCTCGATGCACCTCGGGTCACACCCGATATGCTCGATGCCGAGATTGCAGGTGAAGAATACCACCTGTTCGGTGACACACTGACTGTGTGCTGCTTGACCCTGTGGAACGGGTTCATGGTCACCGGTGAAAGCGCCTGCGCCTCGCCTGAGAACTATGACGAGACCATCGGTCGCAAGATCGCACGTGCCAATGCACGTGACAAACTGTGGCCGTTGCTGGGTTTCCGCCTTCGCGATCAGCTTGCGGGGAACTCCGAATGAAAATTCCACTGCACCACAACAAGCGCGGTGACAAACCGTGGACCTCGCGGGCGGCTGAAGTCGTCGATCTTTGGTCCACCATGGCATTGCTCAACCCGAATGGCTTCCGTCAGTTCCGCACTGGGAAGCATCACAAAGGGCGCGGCAAGGCACCCAAGACACGGCTCGAACGGATTTCCGAACTCGACGCCAAACTCGCGTAACCCACAGGAGAAAACGCATGAACCAGACTGTTGGAAACCTCACGAACCTGTTCACCCCCGGTGGCCGGCTTGTCAGCGGCGATCTCGACCGCAAGCAGGACAAAGATTACGAGAACAAGCCCATTCCGCCCGAGGAACAGGAATACTATTTCGCTGTCGCGGTACCCAAGAACCAACCCGGTGTTGGTGAACTGCTGGGTCAACTTCACGGCCTGGCCACACAGGCTTATCAGCAGGCTCCGAACCTTCTTGCCCAGGTCAACATGGGTCTCGCGGCGACCGGCTTCTCGTGGAAAATCGAAGATGGTGACATTCCCAAGGTCGATCAGTCCACCGGTCAACCGAAGAAAATCCCCGAGTACATCGCGGGGTGCTACGTCTTCAAATTCAAGACCAAGTATGAATTTGGGGCATGTGATGTGAATGGCACGAACATCAATCGTGCCGACATCAAGCGGGGTGATTATGTGGACGTGATGTTCACTGCATCACCCAATGGTCGCTATGACAGCAATGCAGGCATCATCTTGTATCCGAACGCCATTCGTCGTCTCGGCTATGGTGAAGCGATCTCAGGCACCGTGGACGCCTCAACGGCCTTCAGCGGCCATGCAGCCAACGTACCGCCCGGTGCAACTGCGGCACCAACGGCCGGTGGGGCGATGCCGCCCGCTCAGGGTCAGATGGGTGCCCCGGCCACTGGTGGGATGCCTGCTGCTGGTGGCGCACCGCAGGGTGATCCGATGATGCAGGGAAACCCCGCTGGTGGCGGGATGCCACCGGCTGGTGGGCAACCCGCGATGGGCGCTGGTGGTGCCGCACAGACCGGGATGGGTCATCCGCCTCAGACTGGTGGGATGCCGCCAGCATCCTCGGGGATGGCGACCACATCCCCTGGTGACCCCGCTGCAATGGGTGTGCAACCGCACAACCAAATCCTTCAGGGACCGCAAGGGGGTGGAATGCCGGGTGCGTAACTGGTAACTGTGAACCAGAGGCATAGCCTCACGGCGGTGCGGCTGTTCGACGGGACAGCGAGTGGCCCACCGCCAACCTCCCAACAAAGGTAATATCATGAGTGTTTTGTCAGAAATCGATGATGTGGTGATCGATTATGTCGCATCTACGTATTCTTATGAGATAAACCAAGAGATACTGGATGGGATGTTCCATTCGGATCACACCCCGGATCGGTGCTTTGTCGAGCAATACATCGACATGCAGACAAACACGTGGCTTCTGCGCGTCATCGCAGGTGCGTATTCGTCATGACCACACGTCCCGGTATCGGTCACAATGGTGGCCCAGCGATCCCAGAGCGCGATTTCATCTACGACATCGAGACGTATCGGAACATGTTCTCGGTGTGCATCGTCCATGCCGCGACCCGCACGCGCTGGATATTCGAGGTCTCGCCGCGCATCAATCAAGCGGCTGAGTTCGTTGAGTTCATGTTCTGGCTTCGTCACATCGACGCTCGCCTGTTCGGGTTCAACAACGAGGGCTTTGACTGGATCGTCTGCCAGCATTTGATCCTACTGTTCCAAAAGCAAGGCTATTTCACCGCTGACGATGCTTACGCGAAGGCACAGGAAATCTTCACGTCGCAGGATCGTGACCGGTTCTCACTGATGGTCTGGCCTGACCAACGCACGGTCAAACAAGGTGACCTGTTCAAGATACACCACTTCGACAACCGAGCACGCTCGACGAGCCTGAAGAAGCTGGAGATCAACATGCGATCTCGAACCGTGGTCGATCTTCCTTACGACCCCCACGTGCCTCTGACATCACCGCAGGCCGATGAGGTGATCGCCTACATGTGTCACGATGTCAGTGAGACACTGAAGTTCTATTTGCTGTCACTGGAGCAGATTGCATTCCGTGACGATCTGGCGAAAAAGTACCCCGATCTAGGCGACGTGCTGAACTTCAATGACACCAAGATCGGCAAGAAATTCTTCGAACGTCAACTGGAGCAACACACACCCGGTATCTGCTACACGCGAGAAGGGAAGCGTAAAGTACCTCGTCAGACACATCGAGCAACCATCGCGCTGAAAGACGTCGTTTCACCCAAAGTGATGTTCAGGGAACCCGCATTCCAAGCCATCCTTGATCGCCTGAACTCATCAGTCATCGTCGAGACCAAAGGCGTCTTCGAGGACATGAAAGCGACTGTGGGTGGCATCGAGTTCGTTTTCGGTGTTGGCGGAATTCATGGATCACGTCACACGACAACAGTGCGTCCCGATGCAGATCATGATCTCGTCGATGTGGACGTGGCCAGTTATTATCCGAACCTCGCGATCTCGAACCGGTTCTATCCCGAGCACCTGTCAGAAACGTTCTGTGACATTTATTCACAGGTCTACCAGATGCGTCTCGACTACGGGAAGAAGACCGTCGAGGGGGCGATGCTCAAACTGGCACTCAACGGTGTCTACGGTGACAGTGGGAACCAGTATGGTCCCTTCTATGACCCGCAATACATGATGTCGATCACGATCAATGGTCAGCTATTCCTCTGTATGTTGGCCGAGTGGGTGATGGAGCAAGGATGCCAAATGGTGCAAGTCAACACGGATGGCATCACGTGCCTCGTGCCCAAGACGCGCCGCGCAGACTTCGAGCAAGTCTGTGCTCAATGGGAAAACCACACTGGGCTGGAACTTGAGCACGCTGAATACGCAGCCATGCACATCCGCGATGTGAACAGCTACGTGGCTGAGAAATCCGGCAAGTCGAAAAAAGATGACCATGGTCGATTAGTTTGGTCGGAAGACAGCGGCACCAAACGGATCGGCGCATATGCCTATGTGACACCGGCTGAAGACCCGAAGACCCGTGAGCGCGGTTGGCATAAGGATCACAGCGCCCTCGTGGTGCCGAAAGCGGCCGAAGCGCGTCTGGTGCGAAACCAGGACATCGCAGAGTTCGTCATGGCACACCGCGACCCCTTTGACTTCATGCTGTCCGTGAAGGTTCCTCGCAACTCAAGCCTCGAAGAACGCTGGGCAGACGGCCGGATCGTACCGGTCCAGAACACCTCGCGCTACTATGTCTCAACACAAGGCTGTGCGCTGACCAAGGTCATGCCGCCGCTGAAGGGGAAACCGAACTCGCGCAGCATCGGGATCGAGAAGGGCTGGACAGTGAAGGTGGTGAATGACGCTGCCAACTTTGACTGGGCAGACGTGAATTGGCTCTACTACATCGAGGAAGCCAAGAAGCTGTGCTCATGGGTAGACTGACGTCAGTGTGGTCCAGAAGTTATTACACCGATGGAAAGTTGACGCGGTGACACCATGAAGCGATGTGACATCATATAGCTTCCATGGTCCAATAGATTGGGGACCAGTCGGTCGCGTCGGGAAACTGGTTGCGGCTCCGGGTTCTAGGTCGATGATCAGACGCTTTGCGTCCTTGTACCATACCATCCCCAAAAAATCGCACTGTCGCTTCTTTTCGAATTCCACCCAGATCAGCAGATCGTCACCCATGGTCTTCGATCTCACAACGTTTATTTTACTCGTGACGGGGAAGACGCGACTTTCGATCTGAGAGAGGGTTGGTGATGCGAAGGAGACCATCATCGTGAACATGAAGGCGAGAATAATACCCCAGGTCACAACGTTGTTGTGTCGTCCGATTGCGGTTGAGGTGTTTACCATCATTTAAAGCGGCTCTTGATGACTTCCTTTACAAACGCCCGGTCGGAAACTAATGCAGTCACGAGATCAATCAGCATGTATCCGAAAACAATGATCACCACACCGGCGAATGTTTCCCCAATGCCTAGCCAATCGGACACGTCCTTGGCAAGAGAAAACCCAAATCCAGCCGAAGATGCAACCATCACGATCCGATAATGGATGGCCTTCTCTCTGGAGTTGAGAAATACGTAAGCAGCCGCCGCAACCAGTGCCACCCAAAATTCTGTGGTGCGTTCAACCATTACGTTTGACCCTGCCATATCGCTTCAATCAGCATTATCTTGCCGATGGTCCTCGTGTCAATCAGTGGATGCAAGGCCCTCACGAAGCGTGTCATACCAGACTGCACAGGCATCTACCCGCCCCCACTGCTGAGCCAAAGCCGCATCCAGTTTACGACCGATCACACGAACGTCATCATCGTCCTGTATCTGAGGGTCAATCTTCACCCGACATCGATTAGGGTACTCGGGTAAGCGCGTAGATGCCGAAAGTTTACCAAGGTCAGATGCGGCCTTCTTGGCTCGTTCAGAACTGTCACCTTGTGAGCAAGCCGTCAAGAAAAGCGTCATCAGGGCGACAGGCAGGGATGTCCTCAAGGCTCTCAGCATATTCCTCGATCTCCGATATATTTGCGGCCGCAAGCGCGTCCAATTCAGTGAGCCGCTGAGCCAATGCGGCCGAGGTCTTTTCAGACACTTGCAATCTACGGTTCGCTTCTTTGATCTCAGCCCTCGCAGCCTCAAGTTCCACGTCAGCCACGTAGTTCGCCACCGCCGATCTCACCGCACTGGTTTTGTCGATCTTGTGCCACCCGAACAAAGCGACTGACACCATAACCAATGTGGAAATCGACGACATGAAGCGATTTCCGAATGCGAAACTGGCCAGCGTAGAAATCATCAGAAATCTCCCCGTTCCTCATCGATCACGCGGCGACCGGATTTGGCTTCAGCATGGAAGTGTTGTACGTGGACACCAATGACTGCGGTCAGAGATGCGGGCCAGGCGATTATAAGGAACGCCCATGTCTGAGGTAGATCAATACCTCGCGCCTCGGAAAAAACCGCCATAACCAGGATCGCATTGACGATGAAGAAGATAAACCAGGAACCCTCACGTTTGTCGGACCTGCCACCCAGAACCAATTTCCTGAATATCCTGAACATCGATCAGAGCCTCGCTTGCTGGAAGTGCATCGCATCTTTACCCCAAAGACGGATCGCGGGTAGCCAGCCGTGGCTTTCCATGATGTCGAGGAAGTCGCGATACTCAGACCCGCAGAACAAAGCTTGAGGGCAGGACATTCGCAGGCCGTTCGGGGCCGCATAGAAATCGACCGCACAGCCATAGGCGTGCATCGACCACTTGGACCCGCCGCGCATCTTGCGGTGGCTGTAGCCGCCCGCGTAGCGGTCGATGCCAAGTTCCGACATGCGATCCGCGCCGTAGCGCTCGCGCACCTCTGTGATCGCGGCGACGAAAGAGGGCGCACATTTCTGGTGAAGTGTGACCCGGCTGACCCGCTGTCGCAGGTTGTAATCGATCCGCAGCTTGAACGGCAAAGAAACGGTTTCAAGGCGGTCCTTAATCTGATCGCCCGGGCGACCGTAGAAGCTGGAAACCTCGGCCTGAGAGGGCAGACTGCGGTGGCTCGGGCGCTGGTAGTAGTTCGCCGGGGTCCGGTCAATGTCCTCACGCTTCCCGTTCAGGCGCTCATAGTGCCAGCCAGCCAGCGCCTCGCGCGTGTTTTGGCCCGCGTATCCATCCACGGTTCCCGCCTCAAAACCGGCTGCATTCAGGATACTCTGCGCAGCGCCGATCAAGCGCCGCTTTTTCGACCAACGCGTGCCTACACCCGCGAGGGCGCGAGAAACGCCCGCCTGAGTTTTCGGGCCATCGATCCCGTCGATCCCGCCGGAATAAAACCCAGCAGAGGCCATAAGCATTTGAACGTCGCGCAGTCGCATGTTGTTTCCTTTCGGCAGATACGCCCGTGCGGGCAATCCGTGCGGGCGATAGTTATGACGGGATTTCCCGAATGTTGACCGTGGTATAGATTTCCGGCTCACTGTTGTTCGTAATGGCACCCACTGTTACACCACCATTCGAAGTGGTTGCCACGATCTGTTCGATGCGAAGTGTTTTCGTACCGGCCAGCGTGAACTGGTCATTGATCACGTTGTTACCGAAACCATTGAAGGACGAGTGACCCGTGGCATTCGTGCTGCCCAATTCAACAGCGCTGTCTGTCACGTTATAGAGACGGGCCTTCGCCCCGTTAGAGTTGAAAGCGGGAACAAATGCCAAAATCTCATACGTGCCCGCAGGCAGAGTGAACTCGTTGGACAAGAGAGATGCACCGGTGATGGTGTTCGTGCCCACGGTGTTGAGATCGCGAGTGGTCCACGTTCCTGCCGCAATCGACTGTGCCGCTGTACCATCCGGCTTCTCATCCCGCATGATCAGCGATCCGGGGTTCACAGCAGCATTGATGTCCTCTTGTGTGTTGTAAATTCGCTGCCAGGCGCTCCATGTCCCACCTTGACAAACCCGACGCCAACTTTTCGCTGAGACGACATCACTGACAAAATCATAAAGTTCCTGGACAACGTAAGTGCTGCCGTATGCGATGGTGTAACCGATATACCATTTTGCTTCAGGCTGGTTGAGTGTGGCAGTGTCCAAATTCGTGGTGTAAAACCCACTTTCGAGCACGTCGTCCCAATCATCGATGCGTTTGGCGTAACGGTAGAGGCGGTTGATGTCACCAGTATCCCCACCGGAAAGATCACCGATTTCGTGGCTGTGACTGGCGAAACTTGAAATTGCATTCGACGTCGGGTTGTAGCTGAAGATCAGAATGTCGGAACTGCCATCATAGATGTAGACTTCTTCGACGGTTGCTGAAACCTCTTTGACCCAAATGCCACCTTGCGCCATGTCAGGCGGACGCGACGTCCCCCTGTGGCTCGACAGGACCGCAGCCAGTATCGCGTTGACGTCGGCGACAAGTTCAGCACCACTCTGAGGTGCCGTAATCGGGTTCTCACGGTTGTATTGAGACATCAAGCATCCTTTCTTCCGAAGCCGACCGCGTGCCAATCAAACGACGCCGAGATCGGGTTTCCGAGCGCATCGGTATAGGAGACCGTGACATCATCGGCAGTCACAGTCTTAATCTGGATTGCCCCCGTGGGCAAGCCTTGACCATCAATGACCACAGAGGGTGCGGTGTGGAAAGCATTGGTGAACGGCACCGTAACCCCTGCTGTTGGACATTGCACGTCCTTACCGGCTTCAACTCTCTCAGGGACATCGATGTTGATCGTGACCGAGGTGACCACGATAACCAAATCTTCAGCACCCGAATGGAAAACCAGACGGAATTTGAACCCTCGCGCCTCATAGTTCCCGAAACCGATTGGTGCCCAGTCACTCCACGTCGCACCCGCGTCGTCAGGGTCGTCGGATGTATGGGCTTCCTGTATCCTGAAGTACCAATCCTCGGTCCCTTGCCCGAACATGTCGGCAATCTCGAACACATCCCCGATACCAAACATCCCGTACTGAAGATCGAACACCTCTATATCTGACGAAATGGTCAATCTGACATCGTAGACACCCCCGAGATCAAACGGATCAGAAGGGTCGTATTGACCGTCAATCTGACTGTGGTTCTCAGTGAACACATCAGCAACTTCGAACATGTCACTCACAGTCGTAATGTCACCGCCGTTGCTGAATACGAGATCGTCACCGATCTGCTGGACATTCGTCTTTGTCCCGTCGAACGGTGCGGAGATTGAAACAGGTAGTATTACATCGTGCGATTGAATGTTTGCCGAGTTGATGGTCACCATGGTCGCATTCGTGCTTTTCACACCCGATTGGGAAACAGCTTTGATCAAGTAATTCCCATTCTGAGCAGGGACCGACAGTGACATCCCTTCGATGTCCGTATTCACATCAATGGCGTTTTCCCAATTCGTGCCATCGGATGAGAACTTCATATGGAACCGATAGGGGTCAGGATCGACTGATTTCCAAGAGAACGCGGCATACCCATTCAAAATCTCAACAGTGAAATCATCAACGTCAAATGGGGTCTCATAGGTAAGCGTGGCATATGCGATGTCCTGGGCGTCCACCCAACGACCTACCGCACCCGTCCGTGTTACAGGTCGCACCTGGACATTATATGCCCCACCTTCAACAAGCGAACCCGTGTAGAGAAGCACGCCGTTCTGGTTCAAGCTTGAAGTCGTCCACGTTGTCGCGGAACTCAATTTCCACCGCACCTGATGAAAGCTGACCGATATATTCCGGTAACTCGGGTTGACCACTTCAACGCCAATCCTGATCGTCGAACCATCAGCCGCAGCAGTACCGGAAAAAACTCGAACGATCTCGGGGTCATCGATACGTGATGAGACCGCACGAGTAATTTGCGGATTATAGTCAGGAATGCCACCTGTGTCAGCATTGAGCACCAAAGGTGCAGCAGGGACCGCACTGATACGAGCCGTAAGTTCATCTTGGTGCTCAATGCCAGTAATGAGCAGTTCGACCGTCTCAGAACCAACTTCCTCGATCATGAACAACTCGTCACCGGTCTTGGTGAAACTGGGGAATTCGCCCAAACTCCAATGTCCCGCGCCCGCTTGACTGTTCATGTAAATAGCATTCTCGAACAGATGCTCACCGCCATCCGAACTCCGAATACGAAGACGATATGTCCCACCAAGTTCAATGTCATAGTGATCAGCGGTCTCAAACGTCAGGGGTGACACCCATTCTCGAACTCGACCAGACCCGATACCAAAGAGAGGCACGTCATGAACAAGAGTAATCTTGTCACCCATTTGACAGACCATGTGTTCAAGGTCTGTCATGAACGTG
>CEPX01018639.1_pt1 | contig 20995 bp, 16 predicted proteins | sample 361361 | NCBI WGS metagenome assembly CEPX01 (sample SAMEA2619974, study PRJEB7988) | marine metagenome | biome: marine biome (ENVO:00000447); feature: mesopelagic zone (ENVO:00000213) & marine oxygen minimum zone (ENVO:01000065); material: "saline water (ENVO:00002010), including plankton...
CCAAGGGAGGCTCACACACATTGACGAACATCGCCATTCCCTACACACCCCGCCCTCTCCAGGCCGAGCTGCACAGCGCCCTGGACGACTATCGCTGGGCTGTCGTAGTTTGCCACCGCAGGTTCGGCAAGACGGTGATGGCCATCAACCACCTGCTGCGTCATGCTGTGTTATGCCAGCAGCCCAACCCGCGCGTGGCTTATATCGGCCCGACCTTCCGGCAGGCCAAGATGGTCGCCTTCGATTATTGCAAGCAGTTCGCTGCAGATATACCTGGCGTCAAGTTCCATGAGACGGAGCTGCGCGTTGACCTGCCCAATTCCAGCCGCATCCAGCTGCTAGGCGCTGAGAACCCGGACAGCTTGCGGGGCATCTATCTGGACTATGCTGTTCTGGATGAGATGGCCATGATGCCGGAGAACCTCTTCCCAGAGATCGTCAGGCCGGCGCTGTCAGACCGCAGGGGCCGGGCGCTGTTTATCGGTACGCCGCAAGGCCACAACTCGTTTTATGACCTCTACGAGCGCGCTGTAGGCGATAAGGCCTGGTATACCAAGGTCTACCGGGCATCCGAGACCGGCGTCGTAGACGCCGAGGAACTGGAAGCCGCCGCGTCCATGATGACGCAGGACCAGTACGAGCAGGAATTTGAGTGCAGCTGGGTTGCCAATGTACCCGGCTCGATCTACGGCAAGGAAATGCAGGACGCCCTTGAAGACGACCGCATTGGCGATTGTCCGTATGATCCATCGATGCCGGTCGATAGCTGGTGGGATTTGGGCATTGGCGACAGTACAGCCATAATATTTACACAGCAGACGCGCGGCGGCTCCGTCCGCGTCATCGATTGTTACGAGGCCCGCAACGAGGGCCTGCCGCACTATGTCGAGATGCTGCGGTCGCGCGGCTACCTTTATGGTACGCATAACGGCCCGCATGACCTTGAGGTTAGAGAATTGGGGACAGGGAAAAGTAGGCGCGAAATAGCATATGATCTTGGCCTGAACTTCCGCGTTGTGCCCAAGCTCGGCCTTGAGGACGGAATACACGCAGCCCAGATGCTGCTGCCCAGGTGCATCTTCGATGCTGACGCCTGTAAGCCGTTGCTGGAAGCAATGCGCCAGTACCATAGGGCGTATAACCAGAAGACCCGCACCTTCAGGCTGTCGCCGGTCCATGACTGGTCTAGCCATCATGCAGATGCTTTTAGATATTTAGCCATCGGCCTGCGCGAGATGCGTGCAGATCGCACGCCGCCACAGGCCTTTGCCGACAATTCGTATAGCCCGTTAGCCGCAACCGCATAGGTAATATCTGCTATGTCATTCTTTAGCAAACCATCGCCACCGCCACCGCCACCGCCGGCACCACCGCCGGTTGCTGTCCAGCCGGTCGTGAAGTCAACCACTGAGATCAAAGACAAAAAAGTTGACCCCTACGATCCGATCACTGAAGACGATATTGGCGAGGGCGAGACAGTCAGGCCGGAATCGGCTACCAGGACGCGCAGCGTCGAGGAAGCCGAGCGCCGCCGGATGGTGCGCAAGCGTGGCAAGTACGGCAAGGCGACGATCCTGACCAGCCCGCGCGGTTTGCTTGATGAAGCCCCCGTCTTGCGCCGCACGCTGCTTGGCGGCGCTGCGAAGGCGTAATTAACGCCCTGACAAGCCGTATAAGCGCCAAATCGCAACCGTTCGATACCCTGGCCCACCTGAGAAAACCGGCCTTGTAAGGGGCCTACAGGACGCAGCGGTGGAAAACACAAGCAATTACAACGAGTTAACATCACTTTATGGCCGCATATTGTTCCTGGCCATGCAGGCCAAGGTCTACAGGCCGTATCGGCTGGCCGACTTCGACCGGCTCTTCGTGCCGCCGGTCATGCTCGGCCAGTATTACACCTTCGAGGACGCTGACGTCCTTACCGGATTTGTCTCCTGGGCCAACCTGACCGAGGAAGCAGAGGCCGGTTTCCTGGACAGATCGCGAAAGCTGCAGCCCGGCGATTGGTCTGCCGGCGACTATTCGCGCATCTGGCTTATCGACTGCTTAGCTCCGTGGGGCGGGATTATGAAAATCACCAGACATATCACCAAAGATTTACGCGCCAAGGCAGAGGCCGGCGGCTGGCCAGCTCAGAAGGCCCAGTGGGCCAGAACATACGGCGATGGCGTCATCGGCCATGTCGGGAGCGTAAACCGATGAGCGGCGACGGCGGCGGCGGCGGCGGCGACGGCGGCGGCGGTGCTGGCGATAGCGTAGATGTTGTTTCTGACACAAATCCGAATGCAACACCGGGAGAGGTAGACGAGGCCACTGAAGCAGCCGCTGGAGCCGCAGCAGCGCCAGCTACGCTGAGCTTTAGTGAGGCCATCTCCGAAGGCTTCAAGAGTGCAGCCGCCAAAGACCCCGGCATGATGGCGCTCGCCAGCGTTGTGCCCGGTATGGGCATACTAAGCGCGTCCGCAGCGTTGGCCAACGCGCCGCATGGCAGCCTGGCCGGCGACGACAGTTCTGACCCAGACCCTGGCGGCGAGGCCGGCGAGGTTGGCGGTCCACCGGAGCCTGTAGAAACGCCGCGTCCAGCTGCGCCTGCGCCGCCAAGCACCCCGGTTGCAACGCCACCGGCAGAGCCAGTAACAAAAGAGCCAAGCACAGGCGCGGTTGCAGCGCCATCTGCTGAGCCGCCGGCAGCGCCTACCGCGACGCCAAACAAAGCAACGGCTGCGCCGGGGACACTGCTGCGCCGCCGCAGGCGAACGCAGACCATTTTGACCAGCCCGCAGGGCGTGCTTGGCGGCGCAGTAAGCACCAGAGCTGGCCGACGCACCAGGTCATTACCACGCAAAACATTACTAGGCGGTTAACGGATGCCAGAAACAGACGAGATGGCGGTCACGCTGCTCAAGCGTCTATCGACCTTGGAGACGCAGCGGCAGACCTGGGAAGACCTGTGGCAAGATATTGCCGACTACGTCGTGCCCCGCAAGGCCGACATCACGGTCAACCGCTCGCCGGGCGACAAGCGAACGGACAGGCTGTTCGATGCCACTGCCGTCCACGCCGCCGAGCTGCTGAGTGCCAGCCTGCACGGCATGCTGACCAATGCATCAACGCCCTGGTTCTCCCTGCGCTATCGCGACCCGGCGCTCGATGCTGACGATACTGCCAAGGAATGGTTGGGAGCAGCCACCGACGTAATGTACCAAGCCTTCGCCAGGTCGAACTTTCAAGAGCAAATCCATGAGCTGTATCACGACCTGATCACGTTCGGCACCGGCATCATGCTGGTCGAAAGCGATGAAGAGCAACAGATCAGGTTTTCCACCCGGCACATATCCGAATGCTTCCTGAGCGAGGACGACCAGGGCCGCGTCGATACTGTGTTTCGTAAGTTCAAGATGGCAGCCCGGTCAGCCTACGCGAAGTGGGGCAGCGACGTTGGCCAGCGTATAGAGAAGCTGGCAGAGAAAGACCCATATACCGAGGTCACCTTGGTGCATGTCGTAAGACCGCGCGACGACCGTAACGTCACGCAGTACGACAACAAGAATATGCCGTACCAGTCCTGCTACATAAACCCGGACGAGAAGATTGTGCTGTCTGAAGGCGGCTTCGCGAGCATGCCGTATTTGTGCCCCAGGTATCTCAAAAGTTCGTTCGAGCTTGGCTATGGAAGATCACCAGCCAGCAGCTCGCTGCCAGACATCAAGATGCTCAATAAAATGTCCGAGGTGACGATCCGCGCGGCGCAGAAGCAGGTCGATCCACCGCTGATGGTGCCCGATGACGGCTTCATGCTGCCGATCCGCACGGTGCCTGGCGGCTTGAACTTCTACCGCGCCGGCACCCGCGACAGGCTTGAGCCGCTGCAGATCGGTGCCAACAACCCGCTCGGCCTCAACATGGAAGAGCAGCGCCGCGATGCGATCAGGCAGAGCTTCTATGTCGATCAGCTGATCATGGGGACCGGCGGTCAGACCATGACGGCGACCGAAGTTATTCAGCGTACCGAAGAGAAGATGCGCCTGCTCGGCCCTGTTCTCGGCAGGTTACAGGCCGAGCTATTACAGCCGCTGATCGACCGCTGCTTTCATTTACTGCAGCAGCAGAACGCTTTCCCGCCACCGCCGGAAGAAATGGACGGCATGACCGTTGATATCGAATATGTCAGCCCGCTGGCGAAAGCTCAGCGTAGCGGCGACGTGCAATCGGTGCTGCGGCTGTTCGAGCTGCTGATGCCGCTGACCCAGGTCGATCAGGCCGTCCTCGACTACATGGATACTGACGGCATGGTCAAGCACCTGATCAAGGTTCTCGGCGTGCCGGCATCAACCGTGCGTGGCGAGCAAGAGGTCTACCAGAAACGTGTCGAACGGCAGCAGCAACAGGCACAGGCTCAGCAGATGGCGCAGGCGCAGCAGATCGCTGAGACGGCAGGGGCTGCAGCGCCGATGGCTAAAGCTCTTAATGTCGGCAACATTATCGAGGCCAATGCTGTGCCGCAGCAGGCCGCAGAATGACGCCTGACGAGCTGAGACAATTATACCGAGGCGTCTTCAATAGCGAAGACGGCCAGCGGGTCATCGATCACCTGAAGACCCGCTTCTGGTTCCACGCGCCGGTTCACGCACCCGGCGACACACATGAAACAGCATACCGCGACGGCCAGCGATCAATCGTGCTGTCACTGATCGCAATGCTGCAGGAAGACCACAGAGAGTTACCGACAACAACCATAGAGGAATAAATCATGTCCGAGGAACAGGTAGCGGATGTCTCGCAAGAGGTAGCACCGTCTGTAGCGCCATCGAACGGCGTAACGGATACCGGCACGGGCGATTGGCGATCCAGCCTGCCGGAAGAGATTAGAGATCATAAATCACTGGACTCGATCAAGGATGTCGGTGGCCTGGCCAAGGGCTACCTGCATGCCCAGAGCATGGTCGGTGCCGACAAGGTGCCGATCCCAGGCCAGTGGGCGACGTCAGACGACTGGAATGCGGTCTACGATAAGCTGGGCCGGCCAGAAGATGCCAATGGCTACGAGCTGACGATGGGCGATGGCGTTGAAGCCGACGCCGGCATGGTCGAGTGGTTCAAGACGACCAGCCACGACGTCGGGCTGTCCGGGCCGCAAGCACAAAAATTGATGACTGCATATAACGATATGCAGAGCAGTCGAACGCAACAGGTCACCGATGCTGTGGCCCAGACCCGCACCGACGCGGAGCTGGAGCTGAAGCGCGAATGGGGGCAAGCGTATGACCAGCGCATTGGCTACGCCAGTGCGGTACTACAGAATTTCGAGGCGGCGGATATTTCCGATCTTAGGCTGGCTGACGGTAGCCTGCTGGGTGACAACCCGGCGGTCGTCAAGCTGATGTCCAAGGTCGGGCAATTCATTGCCGAGAAGACCGGCGAGGATAGTTTCGCCGGCAGTAAGGGCAGCGGTGTTATGGCACCGGACGAGGCCCACAGTAAGCTCCGCGACATTACGGCAAAAGAATCGCCGTACTGGTCACAGCGGCATCCAGAACACGATTGGTATGTCGCCGAGGCCATGCGTCTCAGGGAGTTTACGACCGCAGGGTAGCCGCCAAACGGTCCTGCTGCTTACGCTAAAGCAGCGTCGTCCTAGCAGACGTTAAACGCAAGAGAGGTCCGGCATCCGCCGGGGAGCCCTTCGATCCAACCCGCAACGTGGATCGGAGGTTTTTTATGTCCACACAAGTAACTACTGCCTTTGTGCAGCAGTTCGGTAGCAATATCGATCTGCTGTCACAGCAGATGGGCAGCAAACTGCGTAGCGCCGTCTCGGAAGAGAGCGTTACCGGCGAGAAGGGGTTTTTCGACCAGGTCGGTCTAACTTCCGCTCAGAAACGTACATCGAGGCACGGCGATACGCCAATAATGGAGTCACCGCACTCCAGGCGTATGGTCACGATGGACGAGTATGAGTGGGCAGATTTGATTGACGGGGCTGACAAAGTCCGTTTACTCGCTGATCCCACGTCTTCCTATGCACGGGCCGCCGCTTTCGCAATGGGCCGGGCGATTGATGACGTGATCATCACCGCCGCTACTGGGTCTGCCTCTACCGGCAAATCCGGCAGCACCTCAACCGCTCTGCCTGCCGGCAATATCGTCGCGCATGGATCGGGTGATATGACGGTCGCCAAGTTGCTCTCGGCCAAGAAAATCTTGGATGAGAACGACGTCGATCCGAGTATCAAACGATACATCGCGGTCGCGCCGGCACAGATTGAGGCCTTGTTAGGCATCACTTCAGTTACGTCGAGCGACTTCAATACGGTGAAGGCTCTGGCACAAGGCGAGGTCAACTCGTTCCTGGGCTTTGAGTTCATCGTTTCGACACGACTGGCTGTGGCGTCCGACATCCGCACCTGCTTTGCATGGGCGGAAGACGGCATCAAGCTGGGCATGGGCAAAGACATCGTGAGTCGCATAGACGAGCGAGCCGACAAATCTTATTCCACGCAGGTTTATTACTGCGCTCAGTTCGGGGCGACCCGGATGGAAGAAGAGAAAGTCGTCTCGATCCTTTGCGATGAATCGGCATAAGGGGGAATAGACAATGACTACTGTATATTCCACTGGACGCACGACATTTGATCAGAACGACCCTGCTGATCAGGTCAAAGCCAACGAGCTTGGCGGTCGCGTAAGAGTTGCCTATGGCACTTACGAGGCTTCCTCACTCGCCAGCGGCGACGTGATCGAGATGTTCGCTCTGCCGGATGGCGCGCGTATCATATCGGGTGTCCTGGCGCATGACGCGCTCGGCAGCTCGACCACCCTGTCTGTAGGCCATGCTGCCTACGTTAACAGCTCAAGCACGTCTGTCGCGCTCGATGCTGACGAGTATAAGGCGGCTGCGGCCTCCACGTCAGCTCAGATCGTAGACATCGCTGCAACTCTTGCGCTTGGCGCGTTCTCGGAGGTTGATCTTGATACCTCTGGCGCGACCAAGAACAACGAGTTCATCGTTACGGTAACGATGGGCGGTGCCGCTGGCACCGGCACCATCGACGTCATGATGATGTATGTGCTTGACTAACTCGCCTAGTGGCGGCTGGCCAGTCTTGGCCAGCCGCTGCCTTTTTGGAGACGACCGGCATGTCCGTTGTTGATATCTGCAATTCCGCGCTGAACCATATCGGCGGCAATAACATCACGTCGCTAACTGAGGACAGCAAACCAGCGCGCCTTTTGAACCAGCGGTACGAGCCGGTGCGCGATGCGGTATTCCGCTCGCATCCGTGGAATTGCCTGATCGCCAGAACAGACCTGGCTGCGGACAGCGCGGCACCGGCCTTCGATTTCAGTACACAGTACACATTACCGTCTGACTGCCTGCGGGTTCTGCAGGCGCAATATCTCGATACGGTGTTCAGGGTAGAAGGCCGCAAGATATTGACCGACGAAACCACCTTTAATTTGATTTACATAAAACGCGAAACCGATACGGCGCAGTACGATAGCCTGCTGGTCGATGCCCTTGCGGCACGCCTGGCGAGCGAGATCGCCTACCCATTGATTGCTAGCTCGGTCGTGGCTAATACCATGATGGCGGTCTTCGACCAGAAGGTCCGCGAGGCCAGGTTCGTAGACGCGACCGAAGGCATGCCGGGCAGTATCGATCAGGTTTCCGATACCGGCAGCATCGAAGCCAATACGTTCATAGCTGCGCGGTACTGATATGCCCAAGGCTGCGGCAGCATTAACCCCCTTCACGGCGGGCGAACTATCGCCGCGCCTTGATGGCCGGGTTGATCTGCAAAAATACTTTTCCGGCGCGAAGGTGCTGCAGAACATGGTCGTGCATCCGCACGGCGGTGCATCGCGCCGGCCCGGCACGATCTTTGTCGCGGAAGTGAAGACGAGTAGCGAAGCTGCGCGGCTGATCCCGTTCGAGTTCAATGTTACGCAGACCTATGTCTTGCAGTTCGGGCCAAGTTATTTCCGCATCCTGAAAGACGGCGGCGTTATCGAAAGCGGCGGCTCGCCGGTCGAGGTAGCCACCAGCTACACAGAGGCCGAGCTGCCGGAACTGAAGTTCGCGCAAAGCGCCGACGTGATGTACGTCGTGCATCCAGATCACCCGCCCAGGAAGATCAGCCGCACCAGCCATACGGCCTGGACAATCGCAAACGTCACTCTCGTTCGCGGACCTATGCAAGACGAGAACCTGACGACGACGACCCTGACGGCAGGTGCGCGGACAGGCAGTGTCACCATCACGGCAAGTTCCGCGACCTTCGCATCGACCGACGTCGGCAGGTTGGTCAAGCTGCATAATGGTTATGCTGCGATCACAGCGTATTCTTCAGCAACGTCTGTAACCGCAACGGTGCAGGAAAACGAAGACTTGCGGTCGGAACTGCAGCCGAGCTATACGGCGTCTACCATTGCATTGCATGAGGGCGACCCCAGCGCGACCGGGCTGGAACACAATGACCGCATAACCGACAGCGGTAAGAATTTTATCGATGAAGGCTTCAAGACCGGCATGAACATCACGGTGGCCGGCGCGGGCACTGGGGCGAACAACGGCTCGTACCTGGCGGTGTCTGTTACTGAAGACACCATACTGCTGGCACCATCTGATGACGTGACGGCAGAGGCGGCGTCATCGAGCATCACGATATCCGGCGACCTGACGGCGCATACCGAATGGTCGCTCGGCGCTTTGTCGGCAACGACGGGCTACCCGTCAGCCGTGTCGTTATACGAACAACGCCTGGTTTTCGCCGCCACGGCAAACCAGCCTCAAACGCTTTTCTTCAGCGTATCTGGAGACTTCGAGAACTTCACGTCAGGCACGGCAGACGCCGATGCGATGATCTACACCATCGGCTCCAATCAGGTGAACGTCATTAGATACCTGGCATCAGGCCGGTCGCTGCTGGTCGGCACGTCCGGCGGTGAGTTCGCCGCCAGGGCCGGCGATAGCGATGCCGCCATCACGCCGACCAACATACAGATCAAACGGCAATGCACGTATGGCACGGCGGATATCCAGCCGGTGCAGGTGGCCAACGCAACCCTGTTTGTCCAGCGAGCCAAGCGCAAGCTGCGTGAGCTGACGTACAACTTTGATACCGACAGCTACACCGCGCCGGACCTGACGATCCTGGCCGAGCATATTACCGAAACCGGCATCAGTGAGGTCAGCTACCAGCAGGAGCCGGATAATATAATCTGGTGCGTCCTGGCGAACGGCAAGCTGGCCGGCATGACCTACCGCCGGGAAGAGAGTGTCGTAGCCTGGCACCAGCACAAGATCGGCGGCGTCTTTGGCGCTGCCACGGTCACCGTTACGGATTACGCCAACATCGATACCGGCACAGACATAATCCTCAGCAAGTCTGACGGCACGACCGTGACCTTCACGTCTGAGGCGGCTGGCGGCAGTGCGCCGACCGAGGATAACGGCTGGCGACCTAACGGAAGCAATGATGCTACTGCCGACAATATCTTTACCGCTATCAATGCCCATGACGACTTCACGGTGGCCAATCCTGCGGCCAACGTCGTCACGATCTACGAGACTTTGAAGACCGGCACAGATCCGCTGACGGTTACCAGCACAGACCTGACAAGGCTGGCTGTCGCGAGTGAATCATACGCTGTAGTCGAGAACATCGCGGTCACGCCGGGCGACCTTGATGAGGACGCGATCTACATTGTGGTCAAGCGCACGATCAACGGCGCAACGAAACGATACATCGAATATTTTAATGTTTTTGATTTTGGCAGCAACGTCGAGAATGCGTTCTTTGTCGATAGCGGGCTGAGCTATTCCGGCTCGGCATCGTCAAGCATATCAGGTCTTAGCCACCTCGAAGGCGAGGCTATTACGATCCTGACCAATGGCTCGACGCACCCAAACAAGCCGGTCGCGTCAGGAGCGGTCACGCTAGACCGCACGACGACGTATGGCCATTTCGGCCTTGGCTTCACCTCGACGCTGCAGACCATGCGGATCGATCAGGGATCGGCGCAGGGCACGTCGCAGGGCAAGACAAAGCGCATACACGACGTCACGGTCAGGCTGTACCGATCGGTCGGCGTCAAGGTCGGCCAGTCATCCGCGCAGCTCGACCTGATACCGTTTCGATCCAGCGCCGACGAGATGGGCCTGCCGGTGCCTCTTTATACCGGCGACAAGGATGTCGAGTTCGACGGCGGCTATGACACCGATGGCTTTGTCGTCGTTCGACAGGATCAGGCTTTGCCGCTGACGGTCCTGGCAGTTTATCCACGGCTGACCACTTTTGACGAGTGAAGCTGATCCCCTTTGTGCCAGCGCATGCCGAGGCATTGCTGGCTGACAGGCTAAACGAGGGCTGCCCAGAGATTGTTGACGACTGGGCTGCATGGATTGGCGACCTGGTCAATCCAGACATGGCCTTCACCGGGGTCGAGAACGGCCACCTGATCGGCAGCGCCGGCCTGATCAAGATATGGCCGGGCGTCAGTGAGGCCTGGTTCGTTGGCTCCTGGCGCTTGAATAACAACGTCATGGCCGGTGCCAGGGCGACCAGGCGCAAGCTCGATGAACTTATGACAGCGCATGAGCTGCACCGAATACAGGCCGTAGTCAGGGCCGACTGGCCTGCTGCCAGGCGCTTTGCGCGCTGGCTAGGCATGAAGGAAGAAGGCGTGATGAAAGCATACGGCTCCGATAAACAAGATTACATCAGGGTAGCGAAAATCAATGGCTGACCCAGTGTCAATTGGGCTGATGATTGCCGGCACAGCTGCTGCCGTTGGCGGCGCGATCTACGCAGGGAATGCTGCAAACCAGCAGGCCGGGTACAACGCGCAGGTTGCCGAGGGCAATGCAGACCGGGCCGAGATCAAGGCCGAGCAGCTCGTCGCAGAAAACGCCCGGCGTGCCGTGGAGTTCCGCGAGGACTACTCTGATTTTGCCAAACAACAAGAGGTGGTCAGAACGAAGTCCGGCGTCTATGCCTACAGCGGCACGCCTTTGCAGACGGCAATGCGGTCAGCGCAGGAAGCTGACGAGGAGCTGGAGCGGCGGCGCTACAACGCGGCGCAGGGCCGGCGCGACGTTGAAGACCAGGCTGCCGGCTTCCGCGCCCATGCCGTCAACATTCGCATGGGCGGCAGAGCCGCGCGGACGGCCAGCTATTTCCAGGCTGGCACAGCTTTGATGAGCGGCGCTGCGCGCGTGTCGAGGTACTCGTAAATGGCAGAGATTAAAATCTTTCGGGCGCAGACCGAGCGCGGCCTGACGTCCGGTCAGCCGCTGGCCCTGAAGGCCCCAGACCTTGGAGTGGTCGGTCGTGCGGTATCGCAGTTCGGTGAGGCTCTTGGCAACATAGGCGAGGAACGCGCCAAGATCGGCGCAGCCGCCAAGGCCACCGCAGCGCATACGACGTACCGTAACGAGATGCTGGGTGTTGAGCGGGCGGCGCGTGGATTAAAACCAGAAGACGCCGAGGCATATTACAAGCTGCATTCAAAGAACGCCTACGACAAGGCAAACAACAGCTTGCCGTCGAGCTATGCTAAGTCTCTGTATGCTACGCAAGCTGGGCAGACGGCCTACACGTCTCGCGCAAAGTTCTACAAGGAACATGATGCCAGGCTGATCTCCACCGCCTTAGCAACCGGCGATATAAATGCTGCAGAATTTGCCGATAAGGCTGCTGACATAGCCCTTAGCAATTCCGACCGTTGGACAGCGGCAGAGTCAGCGTTTGATGAGTACACCAAGCTGGCGGAAAACGGCGCAATGACGCCAGAGGCAGCCCTGAAAGCCCAGATGGCTTGGTCCGGCAGCACGCTTGAGCGCATCCTCCGCACCCGAATGGAGGGCGCTAGAAGCAAAAAAGGCGGCGCGGTTGGGCTGATTCAAAAGTTTAAGAAGGGCGAGCTTGGCGACGAACTGGCCGATGCGTTTGCCAAAGCTGTCGGTGATGACGAGCTGATCAAGATCACCGCTCGGATGGAGTTGGCGGCGCACCGCATCGAAACGCATAAGCGACAGGCTTACAGCCATGCCCAGAAGCTCGCTAAGGATGATAATGCGCAAGACACGTCAGGCCTTTACAGCACAGTAGACTTGAAGACGGCGAGGGCAGCTTACAACAGGCTGATGTTATTCAACGGCTTTGGTTCAAAAAGTGATATCGAGAACGCCCAGGAATGGCTTGGCGAACTTGGCGATCCTGAATTTGCCGACAAGGCTGGCGCAACGCAGTTTAGAACCAGCTCGGAAGGCTCGGACGGTGATGCTCTCGACCGGCTGTTTGAAGCAGACCGCACCAATACATTGACGCCTCAAAAGGTGGCGCAGGAGAAAAGCAAGCTAACGGAGACGCGCTATCACCACTGGATGCAGCAGGTTGGCAAAGAGCATTCAGAGGGTGTTGAAACGGTGAAGAAGATAATAGATGCCCGCTTCCGGTATACCCGGTATCAGAACAGCGACAACCTAGAGAAAGAACAGACCAGGGCAGCGTACTCCAATGCGATTGAGCAGCTGCACAGATGGGTCACCAAGAACCCACAAGCAACGCATGCAGAAATCCTCACCAAGGGCGACGAGCTGATAGATGTAGAAAGGGCTAAGTTCACAAAAATGCTGCGGGCTGAGTTTCTGCGGAACTATGAACACAGGGGGTCTTGGCGAAAGGTACTAGGCGATGCCTCGTCCGGCACGATGGATGCAATGGCGCGCATTGACTTATTTTTGGCCCAGAACGGCGACGATAAACTTGGCATCAAGACCGCTCTCTTCCTCAAGAAGAAGTTGAATTTCTACAAAGATTTTGACGTCAACATGACATTGCCGGGTAGCTGATATGTCTATAATACCGAAAGCTACTGCGGTCGCCCGCCGCGTTCTGGCAGAAGCAAAAGACGACGCAGCCGTGGCTGCCGCCAGGGAAGGCGCACCGGCACCATCGACATTCAAGACAATAGTAGCGCCGCCAGAAACCCCTGCTGGCGACCAGCTGATCGCCGGCACGCGCCTTCCGGTTATAGCGACACTTATTGCCGGCGGTAAGGCGGCTGAGGCGAACCTGCCGGATATTGGCCCAGATGCCGACCCATTTGACGAGCTGGAAAAGTACGACAACGCGGAATTGATGGCCAGCCTTAGTGGCCTCGACCCGATGCACTTTGCCGACACCGACACCGTTATTGATGACAATGGCGAGGAAGTGACCTACGGCCTCATTGGCCGGGATACGGATGATGAGCTGGCGATCCGCCTGAATAGCGTGGAGCAACCGCCGGAAGATCAGGGCGCGCTGGCACAACTCAGGCAGCAATCACAGCAGGCTGGCGAAGACTATCAAGCAAAGCATACGGAAAACGCCGCACTGGCTTTTGAGGAAAGCGATGCCTTTCCGCCGGAAGACGAGAGCTTTGCACAGCAGTTCGGCGAGACGCTCGGCAATATAAATGTCGGGCTAAGCGCCCTTCCCTCCGATATAGCGGCAGGCTTTGGTAGACTGCTCAGCAACGCCTGGGGTGCATTTTTCCCAGAGCATCAGGCAAACATCGACAAGTTATGGAACGACCACGAAGACTTTCGTAATCAAACTATGAAAGACCACCCGGTGGCTGACATAGCTGGCTCCGTTGCTGGGATCGGCTCTCAGCTGGTATTCCCGGCGATTGCTGGAAGGAACATGTTGGTCAAAGCTGGCATGAACCCGATAGTGGCGACGGTTGCCGCTGAATCCCTTACAGGCTTCCTGGCATTTTCGCCCAAAGACGCAACGATAATAAATGATCTGATCGATGCCGACGAGGATGACAAAACATTAAAAACAATCAGGGATTTGCTCGCGACCGACCCCGGCAATGAAAGCGCGTATGCCGCTAGAGGTAAGCAGGCTTTTGAGGCTATGGCCCTTCTAGGCCTTGGCGAGGTTGCTATACGAGGCATAATAAAAACGGTCACCGCCGCCAATGCTTTTGCCAAGACCGGGCCTGGCAGGGCCGTTCTGGCAATGGCGGCTGCAGCTGGTATCACAACGCCAGCAGATGCTGAGGCTGGGGGTCTGTCCAAGTTTTTTGGTCTAGCCAAAAGGGTGCTTGGGCCAGACGCTAGTTTGTCGCCCAGCCAGACAGGCGGTTTGACCTTTCCCGCAGCCGAGTCAAGTGAAAGGCTGAGGCTAAAGCTGCAACGCGAAGCGGGTGTTCTTGAAGGCAAGCCGATGCCTGGCGGTCCAGCTAACGACCGCCGTGTTATACGCGCACCAAAAGGCAGCGGACTGCCCAATTTTGTTGTCGGAAAAGTCACGCCTAAAGACTGGATTACCCGCACCGAAAAACTGCTTAGCCCTGAAGAAATAGGCGAGGCGGCTAAGTGGTACGGTAAAATACGCGATATGTTCCTGCAGCATACCCAAGGCGATGCTGAACTGGCCGATGCATATATGCGCGGCTGGCTGGTAACGCAGCAGAACATTGATGTAACAGGCGCTCTGAATAACCTGTTGTTACAGGCAGAACAGTTTGCACGCGACGTTCCTGTGGGTCAGATGCGCGCTGGCGGCATGCCCAATCCGACAGCTGCTGCACAGTCTGTTATTCAAGGAAAGCAGATTGAAGGCGGCGTAGGGCAAAAGATAAGCGACTTTGTAGACAGCGGCGAAGGCAAGTCTACGCGGTCTTGGATGGGTGACGATGCTGCTGGTGGCGAACCGTTTGTTGTCGATATCCATACCGCCAGGGATACGGGCCTTGTAGATGACGTGCTTGTTAACCATCTGCGCCGGTTGGGCTACAAAGAAGATGACCTGGCTGATCTTGGCAGGGACTTCTCTGACTCTATTGCTGGTACAAAATACGAAAACAGGGCGCAGTTTGGCCGCGATCTTACAGCTCACTTAAATAAAAATAATTGGCAGGGGCGTAGCGATTGGAAGCCGAGTGAAGTACAGGCGGTCGGCTGGATGGCGATGACCAAGTTAACAGCTGGCCAGGCTGATGACGTTGCGACCGCCTTGGAGAGATCAACTCGCAGGATCAGTTATGAAGCAGCGCCCGGCGTTGGATCGCCGTGGGATCAAAAGTTCAGCGCGCGGTTCTATGAATTAAGCCTAGCTGACCAGGCGGCGATAACAAAACCGATTGCCGACCGGGCGGCAGAAGTAGCATCAGAAGTAGCTGGCATAGATGTTCGCGGCGTTGTGCATGGTACAGGCGGCTGGACTTTTGAGGGTGAGCAGGCCCAGAACGCAGCAGCCGTAGCTCAGGCACTGTCTACCGGGGAAGGCGCGGAGATTGCCGCTAATACCATTGGCTACCTATTACAGCAGACAGAGGTATGGTCTAACAGCGTCAAGGGCATGACCAAGACGCCTAAAGGATTTGCTATAGACTTTGTAGAAAAGCCCGGTGGAAAGATACTGACCAAGGTTGAATCTCAAAAGGCGTTCTGGGATGAAGTGGTCGGCGCTGACGATACTGGCTTGATCGGTGGGTATCACCCATTCACTTTGGCGGATGGCCGTCACGGCATTCGTATTCTAGTGGATAAGGGCGGAAAGAAAACCGGCGAAAAGGTTCTTGGTTTAGTCCAGGGAACATTGACAGATGTTGTCAAGAAGTCTAAGTACAAGGTAGACGTTTTTGGCTACGAAGCACGGATTACCAAGGCGATAAATGATTGGAGGAAAACACCCGATGGGAGAACTTACCTGGCACGGTTGGCAGACCTCGGCGTCACACGCAGTGGCACCGACTTCGATAGTATACGGGGCGAACTTGAAACCATCTTCGAAGAAGGCCTCTCAAAAGCCGAAGCAAAAGCCAAAGGCAAAGGCAAAGGCAAAGAAGTAAAAAAAAAAGAAGTGACAAAACAAACTACGGTCTTTGATAACCCGGATGTCAGAGGGCGAGCGGAAGATATAGCCACGGCAGTACGAAGCGTTCTTCCTGGGGCGTCTGTAGAAGTAAGGCATGGCGGCAGCGCGGCTGGAAAGAGTGCCTACGTCGCCATCAGATACCGACCAGAAAAGTCAAAGCGTCAAATTGTCACTGAATTTAGGGTTTCCGATCACGGCACCGGGCCAAACCGGCATTTAGATTATGATGTCCACGCGAATGTATCTGAGCCAACAGACCTAACGGCGGTCTTGAAAAAGCTGTCGGAAGCAAAAGTTCGCGTTGATGACTCAGTAGTCAACTAACGCCAAACCAAATAAATCCAGCAAGGGCGCTTTCGAGCGCCCTTTTTTATTGGGCAGATAATGAACGTACCAGTTAACGCAGCAGACCAGGCGCAGCAGGCATCGCAGACAGGCGGCGTGCTGAAACCGAAGTACCAGCAAGTGGCTGGCGCTGGCAGCGGCATTTTCAAGCTGCTCAATCGTTTGGGTGTTATATCAGACAAAGGTAGCGACTATTTTGTGCCGACACCGCGCACTGAGCGCCTGACACCTGGAGAAAGCTACCCGCAGCAGCAGGAAAAAGCTGCTGGAGAGGTGCTTAGTCCTGCAGGCAAGGAGCGGTTCGATGAGGCTGGGCAGTCTGCACGGGCTGCACAAAGCGAAGAAGCTGCCATCCTCGATACGGCCAGAAAGTCTCTGACACAAGATGCGGCTGGAAACGTGCCGACCGACCCGCTGCAGAAAACGCGGGCACCTGAATGGCAGATGACGGAAGTGCGGACTGCCCAGGATCGGGCCAGAGAGGCAATCAAGTTCGGCAAAGATGGAGAGATTGAGGATTTTAATTATAATAATCTTAATACTGGAGATGATGTTAAATCTTTTATCACGGCCGTATCCGAGGTTTATGAAACTGCAACCACTGTTACCAAGCGCGGGGTGCAGACCAATGTAGAAACGAAGGAACAGGCTCGACAGCTGCTGGCCGATCAGCTTGGTATGACACGACGCATACTTAACCTCAAGATTGGTGAAACCATGAGCGCGGCTGAGATGACCGCCTCGCGTGTGATTTTAATCGATTCCGCAGAGAAGCTTAATAGCCTGTCTAAACAGATTGTGGATATGGAAAAAGCCAGCAATGTTAATGGCGCTTTGCTGCTGCAGTTCCGCCGTCAAATGGCAATTCACGCTGGCGTACAAATGAAAGTCAAGGGCGCGCAAACAGAGATAGCCAGAGCATTGCAGGCTTTCCGCATCCCGGTCGGCTCCAACCTGGGGCCGGAAATGGTTGCAGATGTTCTCAACGGCCACGGCGGCGTAGGCGAAGCCATCAAACTGGCAAAGGGTTACCGGGCGGCTGTAAAGGCGGGCGGGCGATCCGCTGGCAACAAGTTTGTGGCCGGCGGCTGGGCATCGCGGGCGAACGGCGTCTTTCAGGAGGTCTACGTCAACGGCCTTCTGAGCTGGATCAGCACCCAATACAAGAATTTGTTATCGACGCCCAGCTTTATGATTATGCGCGGGCCAGAAGAGTTCCTGGCTGGCGTCTACGGCGGCGTCTACCGATCTGCTCTACGAGCCGCCGGCAAGCAGGTAAACCCTGAAGGCGTCTACATCGGTGATGTCGCAGCGCGGTTTTGGGGCGGCATGCGGAACATCAATAACGCCTATTCCATAGCGGCTGATGTATGGCGCACCGAGCTGCCGTCTGACGCCCTGACCAAGCTCGATGCGAACCAGTACAGAGCCATCGACGCAGAAAAGCTAGGCATGTCGCACTGGGCTGCCGGCAAGGCTGTAGACTACCTTGGCCGCATTATCCGCATCCCGCAGCGCGCCCTGCTGTCGGTCGATGAGTTCTGGAAGACCGTGTCAGATGGTGGCGAGTTGTTTGTCCAGGCCAAGCACGCAATGCATCGCGCCAAGACAGCCGGCAAAACCGACCAAGAAGCAATGGACGACGCCTTGATGATCATGCTCGATCCGAGAGCAGCCGGCGCGGAACTGGATACAGCGGCGCGTGCAGTCACGCTAACTCAAGACCTCTCGTCGCAAGGCCCGCTGATCGGCGCGATGGGCAAGATGGTCGGCATAGCTCAGCGCAACCCTTTCGGCAGAATGATCGTGCCATTCATCACGGTGCCGACCAACGACGTCATCAAGGTTATCGAAAGGACGCCGGCATCATGGATACTGTCAAAGTCTCGCGCTGACCTGCTGGGCAAAAACGGCCCGGCTGCCATGCAGAAAGCGATGGCGCGTATGACGCTTGGCACGGCAACATTGACGGGCGTCTACTCGATGGCGCTCGATGGCCGGATTACCGGCGGCGTGCCGAGCGACCGGGGGGAGCGGGAAAAACTGCGCCTTGCGGCCCCGAAGTGGAAGCCGTACAGCTTTGTCTTTCGAGGCGAGGACTGGCCGGTCGATGAAGACGGCGACGAGCTGCCGCTGTACGACCCAAAGACCGGCATGCCCAACGGTCCGCTCGATTATGTGCCGTATGGCGGCTACGGCCCGGTCGCCGGGCTGATTGCCATCGGCGCGTCAGTTGCAGAGCGTATGCGAACGACGACGGACCCAACCATGCAGTCAGCTCTTGTTGCTAATGGCATAGCCGCTACCTTTGGCTATTTCGGCAACATGCCGTTTCTGATGGGCGTGGCTAACATCTTCAAGGCGGTCGATTACGACGATCCTGGCTACCTGCTTGATGCGCCGGTCAGCAATACAATACCGGGCACGCCGTTGCCGATACCGTACTCATCTGCAGGCCGGAATATCGCAGGCATGCTTGACCCGGTACGGCGGTCACCCAGCGCAAGTTATGACCTCTACACGCTTGACGACGTAGAGGCTTTGCCAAAGAAGAACGGTGAGTTTCAGTACAGCCTGGTTGGCATGGCAAAGGGGCCGTGGGCCAGCGCCGAGGCTCTGCGTGGCATGATGTCTGAGTATTGGCAGCTGCAAACCAGAGACAGCATATCTGGGCATGTTGGGGATTTTAGGCCTACTGAAGACATGGCCATCGAATACGACGTGCTAGGCCGAGAGATAGAGAAGGGCGTGCGGTTCGACGTCAATCCGGTCAGGGCTATACTCAACCTTGTATCGCCGCTCAAGGTTATATCAGGCCGAGCGCCTGACGCGATTGAAACGGAACTCGTTAGCTTAGGCGTGCCGCTGACGAGGAAGAGAGACAGCATCACCGTTGGTGGCAAGCGTATCGGCCTGTCGAAAAAGCAGCAATCGGACTGGGTCAATCTAACGAAAAACAAGGTCGCGCTCTGGGACGACGACGCCCGATATCGGGGCAAGAAGACCGACATCGAGGGCGAGACGTTCAGAGATGCGCTGACGACAGTAATAGCAAGCGATCTCTACAACGACCTCGATACGAGCGTCGATGACAAGATCAATATGATCAAAAACCTCGAACACAAGTTCTACGAAGCTGCCCTGGAGGAGCTACTCGCCATGCCAGAAAACGCGAACCTGGCCGAGGCTGTCGCCGGCCTTGAAGAGCTGGACAAATATGGAATGATCAAACGATGACTGTATCAACGACGACGACAACGAACAGCTTTAGCGGCAACGACTCGACCGTAGCCTTTGCATACACCTTCAAGATATTCGCGAACGCGGAGATGGTCGTGATCTTGCGGGCATCGACCGGCACTGAGACAGTCCAGACGCTGACCACGCACTACACCGTCAGCGGCGCTGGATCGGCGTCTGGCGGTACGGTCACGTTTGTGACAGCGCCGGCCAGCGGCGTAACGGTGCTGCTGAAGCGCGTGACGGCGCAGACCCAGGCTACCGACTACGTCGAGAACGATCCATTCCCTGCGGCTACGCATGAGGATGCCCTAGACAAGCTGACGCATACCTCTCAGGAGCTGCAGGAAGAGGTGGACCGCTCGATCAAGCTCTCCCGCACCAATACCATGACCTCGACCGAGTTCACGCAGAACGCGGCTGCCAGGGCCAGCAAGGTGCTGTCGTTCGATAGTTCTGGTGGGCTAGCTGTTAGCCAGGAGCTTGGTGAGTTCCAGGGTAACTGGGCTACTTCAACCGCGTATGTTCTGCGCGATATCGTCAAAGACACCAGCAATAACAACATCTACATTTGCAATACAGCTCATACCTCTAGCGGCAGTCAGCCGCTCAGCGGTAATACTGATAGCGCAAAGTGGAGCTTGATTGTCGATGCCGCAGCTGCGACCACATCGGCAAGCTCAGCGTCGACCAGCGCCACTGCTGCTGCGACTTCTGCGACTGCCGCAGCAACATCGGCCACCGCTGCGGCGGGAAGCGCAACATCATCGGCTGCTGATGCGGTTAGCACGGCGTCTGACGCTGCTGCTACAGCTGCCGATCTTATCCTGACCGACGCCGATCAAGTTGCCACGGATGCCGACGCTACCGCGACAGCTGCCGATGCTGTTTCTACGGCTGCTGATGCAGTCTCCACGGCTGCTGATGCCTCAACCTCGACAACCAAAGCCGCCGCCGCTGCAACATCCGCCAGTGCGGCATCAACATCTGCTAGTGCGGCATCAACATCTGCAACCGCTGCGGCTGGGTCCGCCACATCCAGCGCGGCAGACGCAGTCAGCACAGCTGCTGATGCTGTTAGTACGGCTGCTGACGCGGTTAGCACGGCTGCTGATGTCACATCGTCAGGCACCAACGCTACCAATGCGGCTACCTCTGCTACCGCCGCCGCCGCGTCAGCCGCAAGTTCGTCGGCTGCTGGGCTGACGTATACCTACAGCACGACCACAACTGACAGCGATCCTGGCAGCGGCATCATCCGGTTTAATAACGGCACACTGTCCAGCGCGACCGCTGCGTATATGGACGACAACGACGCCAACTCGGTAGACGTATCGACCTACCTGCTGACCTGGGACGACTCTAGTACGACATCTAATCGCGGCACCCTCAAGATGGTCAAGTCGGGAACGCCGTCTACTTATGCGCTGTACACTATCACGGGCGCTAGCACGGATGCCTCTGGTTACGTCAAGCTGGCGCTGACGCATGTCGCATCCAATGGCACTTTCTCGGACAGCGACACG
>CEPX01027713.1_pt1 | contig 20971 bp, 30 predicted proteins | sample 361361 | NCBI WGS metagenome assembly CEPX01 (sample SAMEA2619974, study PRJEB7988) | marine metagenome | biome: marine biome (ENVO:00000447); feature: mesopelagic zone (ENVO:00000213) & marine oxygen minimum zone (ENVO:01000065); material: "saline water (ENVO:00002010), including plankton...
GGTTTAAATTTTATATAATCAGTATGCAATGTTATTATTTTCATATTTAAAAGAGATAAAAGATATTTAAAAATTCTTCTAATCTATTCATAACCATAATTCTTTTATACACTAAAAAAATAAAAAAATATGAAACAACATAAAAAAAGAATAATTAATTATTCAAAGGCGGTTAATCTTGCAAAATCAATTATTGCTGTAAAAACTAAGAAAAATTTCCCTTTTAATAAACCTAATATTTTTCCAGATGCAATTCTCCCAGATGGTATCAAAGAAGGGAGTAAAGAGCATGAATTATTTTTATTTCATAGTATATCAATTGACTCTATGAGACAAGCAGAAGAAGTTTACAAAGCAATGAGAGAAGTTACAAACAAGATAGGGAATTTAAACAAATTAGCAAATATAAAAAAGGGACATTTAGAAAATCTCTTAATTCCTCATTTTGGAAACGGAATAAAAAATCCTAAGAGTTCTATGACCGACCCTATTGGAACACTTCTTTTCAATGCTAAAAAACTTGAAGAAAAATGCGGGGGAGACCCAACACTACTAAAAACAAACAATGTAAAAGATACTTTAAAAGAAATAGCTAAATTTAGACAATACGGAATTCCAAAAGCAGCACTTTTAATGAAAAACTATGTTAAATCAAATATCTGGGATTTTTCTCCCTATGAAATTCCAATAAAAGTAGATAGACATGTTATGAGAATAAGTTTAGGATGTGGAGTAATAAATACAAAAGATTATGTTGAAATATTAAATGGAAAAAGAAAATTATCAATCGCGCTAAGAAATGTAAAAGACCAATTAATAAGAATGAAACATTACAATGAAGAAGATTTTAATAAAGGGAAAGTAAGAATAATTAGATCAGATAGATTTATTATTCCTTTAACAGAAGCATATCTTCAAGTAACAAAAGAAAAGAAAATATCCGCAATTGATTTAGATGATGCTTTTTGGGCAATTGGTGCAAAATCTTGTAAAAAAAATGATGCGACTTACTGTGGAACTTTTTGTGAGGTGCCTTGTGATATGCGCTATCCATCTGATAATAATGCTATTTATTTTTTTCTAGATATTGATAAAAGAAGAAATATTAATCAATCTCATTTTGATTTTATGTATTAAATCTTAAAATATTATTTTTTTAAAAATTAAACTTTCCTTGGTCTTTTGTATTATCTGACTTATATCTTCCATTTAAAAGTTTTTTTTCTTTATCATATTTTACTTTGATTAATTCATTTACTGGAAAAATAATTTTCTCCTATAATAAAGTACATTTATCACAATATTCTTCTTCACCAATTCTTCCACAAACTTGGATTTCTTCTTTAAATTTCCTAAAATCTGGATGAAAAAAACTAGGACCAAGTCCATTTGATTTCAAAAAATAAGGGGATTTATCTAATTTTGATTGTATCTTATTAGTATGTTTTTCAAATCCTCTCAGAGTATCTTGCCCTTCAACATGATTAACTAAATCATCCCAGGTAATACCAATTATTTTTTTTGCAACTAATTTAGAATTCAAACGAATAGGAATTATCCTTTTTAATACAGGAGAATTTAATGCTTCTTTTAGAGAAGACCCTCTCTCTACATTTTCATCAATTGATGAAGTTATATCGCAAACAATAGTTAGAGTTGTATTAACTCCTTCTTTTAGATATTTTTCTGCTTGTTTAATTCTCCACTCATTTGTAAATCCCTGTGAAAATGCTCCTGATTCAAATCTATTATAACCAATACTATAATTAATAATCCCTCCCACATTTAATAATTTTTTAGCTAAATTACAATCAAAATCAAGCATCTTAGTTGGAAGAATTATCTTTACATTATACTCTTCACATAAACTTAAAAAATCCTTTAAAGTTTCTCTATAAAAAATATGCCCTACTTCAGAATTTTTACCTAATCTTACAAATTCAGGTTTATAAGTTTCAAAATCTTCTTTAGTTTTTTCATCTACTTCTAAGGAAGTTACTTTACCATAATTATGTCTTTTTGCATAACAATAAGAACATCTTGCATCTGGAAGTCTCTTTCCATTATGTCTAAATTTATTTAAAGTGCTTTCAAGATATTGACCATTATTTTTAACAACTTCCTTTAATAATTCTCCTGGAACTTGTGCAATACATCCTCTAACAGACAAATCTGCATTATAAGTACATAAACAAACTGTTTCTATGTCCTTTCCTGGAAGTTTTCTTTTAAGAAAATCTGCTTTTCCACGTCTTAATCTAACACTTCCCATTAATTCTGGAAAAATGTCTTCTTTAAAAACATTATTATATTCTTTATCTTAAAAAGGAACATCATCTATTTTAGTTTTTTCAAATAAATCTTCTAATCCTAAATCTCCTAAAATTCGTTTATGATTTTTTGAAAAATGTTCAAGCCAGGAATGATAATCTTTTTCTTTAAATTTGTATTTTGTTATTGAAAAGGGTTTTATTATATTAGTTTTTCCAGAATAATTAACCTTTATAGGATTTGATTCCTTTCTTTCAACAAATAATTTATCTAAGAAAAAATCCTTTATATCTCCCTTAGGAATACAAGAATATTTTCTTCTATCTCCTTGAATATCTTCTCCACAATTAAAACTCGTTATAAATTTATTAATAGCATCTTTATTTTTGTGAAGAATCGTTATAATTCCTCCTGGAGGCATAAGATATTTTTGACTATTACGAGTTGAATCAGAAGAAGTTTGGTCTTTATTCCATATAGTTGAAAAAGAAAAAAGAAGTAATAAAAGGTTAAAGGGGATTATAGTTAAATATTTTCTATTTTCAGATAATCTTTTAATAAGACCTTCCTTATTTAATTCATACAACTTTCCCTCTTTTCCATCCCCATACTGAAATACTGAATAATTAACATAAGGAAGTTTAATTCCTTTTTCAAATTGTTTTAATAAAAAAAGGGAATAATTTTCAATTTGCCAAAGAGGGCAATGAGGGGCTCCATTTCTTACAGAAATAGTTTTAATTTCAGTAAAAATCCTTCCTCTAGAAGTCTGTTTTGTAATGTCTGGATTAAGATGCCTAGATCCTCCCCCATTAAGATTAATATACTCTCTCTTAAAATTAATTCTTCCTTTATATAATTTTTCATATATTGTAGAGAAAAATAAAGAAGTATTTTTCTTTGGAACATTGGAATTATGGATATTATCTGAATAATCTTGAACTTTTTTTGGTTTTATAAAAAAAGGCTTCATTTCTAAAACACTTCTTTTTTTATTCATAAAACATCCTAAGAATATTCATTTATTAATATTTGTATTAGAAAAAGTGTTTTGTAGAGTAATAAAAAACTAATTAATATACCAAATAAATCTTTATATATTATAATCTATGGATCTCATCATGGAAGTAGATATTAAATTAGTTAATAAATTAATAGAGAAATCTTTTGGTAAGGGATTTAGAGGAAATTATGAATGGCACGTAATTCCAGTTAATCGTCCTAAACATATGTTCAAAGAAAAAAATGAATTTGGATTAATTGGCAAAGCAAGATTATTTAGAGAAGATAAACTAATTGGTAGTTTTAGAAATAAGGACGGCTCTTCATTAAATATAGACAAAAATTCTATAGAAGGTGGAGAAAAATACTCATCTCTATATGAAAAAATGACTGGGAAAAAACCAGAAATTAATTTTTATACTTCAATTACTATAAGAAAAATGGAAACTGATTCTTTTAGTTTAAATGTTTAATAAATAAACTTCTCAACTTTTTTTTCAGCTTCTTTTCTTTTTTTCTGATGTTGTTCTAAAAAAGATAATTTTAAATATATTGAAAGATATGATTTAATATGGAAATACAAATATCCAAAGAAACTTTACTACAATTAAAGAAAGCTTCACAAAAATTAGGATCTGATGAAACAGAGATAATCAATAAAGCATTAATATTGTATCTTAGATATGCCCATAGTTCAATAAGTTTAAATGAAGAGATTAAATCTTGGGAAGATGCAGGAATAGAAGATTTAAATAATTTTGATGAAAAATTATGAAAAAAGGTGAAGTTTGGATTCTAGAATTACCTTCAAAAAGAGGAAAAGAACAAAAAGGGATAAGACCAGGAATTATAATTGCAAACACTAAAACAAATATGATTGTTACTCTTCCACTAACTTCTAATCTTCAAGCATTGAGATTTCCAAATACTCTTAAAATAAAAACTTCTAAAGAAAATAATTTAGAAAAGGATTCTATTGCATTAATCTTTCAAATACAATCTTTAGATAAAAAAAGATTTCTTGCAAAAATAGGAATAATTGAAAATAAATATATGACAAAAATAAATAATATTATTAAAGAAATGTTTGAGTATTAATTCTTAGAAATAAACTTCTCAACTTTTTTTTCAGCTTCTTTTCTTTTTTTCTGATGTTTCTCCAAAAAAGAATTTATTTTTTTAATTAAAATTTCTTTTAACTCAGATGTTAGCATTTTTCCAGACTTATAATCATCATAAATTTTTTGTAATTTTTTATCATCTGGCTCAAAAAACATCTTTAAATACTGAAATGAAACATCAATATCTGGATTTCCTCCATATTTCTTATGCTCTTCAATTGTTGCTTTACCTCCTGAAAATGCATATTTTTTAATTTTTCTAACAATTTCTTTTGAAGAATCACTAAGTGCAATATAAGAATTAGGTTCTGATGCAGACATTTTTCCAGAATTAAGTCCAGGAGAAAATAAATGATATGTAGAACTTAATTGAGTAAACTTTGGATTTTTTATTCTTTTAGAAATATCTCTAGCTAGTCTTAAATGTGGATCTTGATCAATTCCAACAGGAACAATAACTGGTATTTGTTTTTCAAACTCAGGTAATTGGGAATGTAACATATCTGATGCTTGAAGTAATGCAGATAACATCTTTCCAGGACTAATTTCTCCATAAACTGCCTTAAATTCATTAAAAGTTGAGTGTTTTGATAAAATATTTTGTAATCTATAATATGCATTAGATTTTTTTGAATCTTTTGACCTATTACTTTGAAAATAAATCTCACAATTTTGCGGTTTTAATCCTAAAGCAATATAATTTGTTATATATTCATCAATTGCTATTTTTCTGCTTTCTTCTAAACTCTGTCCTCTTGCATTATAAGCCTCAATATCTGCAACTGCAATATAAATTTTAGCACCTAATTTTTGATAAAAAACAAATTGTTTTGCAAGAATCATATGCCCAATATGGAATTTACCTGTTGGCATAAGACCAGTCATCATAACAAAGGGTTTTTTGCTTTTGATTGTTTCAAGAATTCTTTGAATATCTCTATGTGCAAAAATTATCTTTCTTCTAAATAGTAAATCTTCATTAAAAATCTTAGGAAGTTCTTTTAATTGTAAAATCCCAAAATCCTTAATTAATTTATCATAATTAATATTACCAGTTACTTCCCAAGGAGTTACCTTGCCTTCTTTTTTCATATTAAAATAAAGAATAACCTATTTTTAAAGTTTACAGAAAATTGTCCAAATATTTATAAACAATAATTTATTATCTTTAGTATAAAATGAGGAATATAATAGTTTCATTAATCTTTGTAATATTAATTAGTTCATTTATATCTGCAGAAATAATATTCAGTCAAACAGATGAAATCTACAATTTTGGGGATACTTTTTTTACTTCTGCAACAGTAAAAGCAACAGAAGATGCAGGAGATATTTTTAATACTTATTTAGTTTGTGAAGGAATTGAAAAGGAAGTTGTTCCAAAACAATATATTGAATTACAAACAACAGAAGAAGAAATAGTAGATATTAGGTTAAAATTAATAGAATCAATTATAGGGAGTCAAAAAGGAGATTGTAAAATAAAAGCTGTTTTTAGTAATGATAATGTTTTTAGCAATTCTTTTATTATTTCTAATTTAATAAATATAAATTTAAGCATAAATAAAATAGATTTTAAACCAGAAGAAACAATCTCGATAGAAGGAGTTGCAATAAAAGAAAATGGAGAAGCACTTGAAGGTTTTGTTGAATTAAATATTTCAGAACAGGATATTCATATAAAAGAGACAGTAACTGAAGGTAGATTCTTAATAGAATTTCAATTTCCAAAAGATACTAGCGCAGGGCAATATTTAATAGAATTAAATGTTTATGAAAAAGATAAAGATGGAAATTCAATAAACAATGGTTTTGTAAATAAAAATATAGCAATTATTCAAGTTCCAACAAGCCTAGAAATTGTTTTTGAAAACAATGAAGTAGAACCTGGAACAAATTTAAAAGTTAAAGGGATACTTCATGATCAAACAGGTGAAAAAATAGAATCAACAACTAATATAATAATCAAAAATAAATATGATGAAATAGTAAAACAAACTGAAAAATCAACAGATGAATTTTTAGAATTTCCAATTGAATATAATAATCCTCCGGAAGAATGGAATGTAGTTATAAGCTCAGATAAAATAAGTAATGAAGCAAGTTTTGAAATAAAAGAAAAAGAAGATGTAAGAATTGAAATAATAAATAAGACAGTAATAATTACAAATACAGGAAATATTCTTTACAATAAAACAATCTTGATAAAAATAGGAAATGATAGTATTGATATAGAAACAAATTTGGGAATAGATGAAATACAAAAATACCTTCTAAGTGCTCCTGATGGAGAATATCCGCTAGAAATTATAACCAACGGGGAAAGTCAAATTTCTAAGAATGTAATTCTTACTGGAAAGTCAATAGATGTAAGGGAAATTTCAAAAGGAGTAGTAACTTTGGCAAGGCATCCCCTTATTTGGATTTTTATAATTGTTGTTCTAGGATTTATGGCTTTCATGGTAGTAAAAAAAGGATATAAGAGGAGTTTTTTTGGATATGTAAGTTCTAAAAAAGAAGAAAAAGCAAAAGATGCTCCCATTATAACAAAAAAAGATTCTATAATTAATCCAAAAAATAAGGCAGAACTTTCTTTGTCCTTAAAAGGAGAAAAACAAAATGTAGATATTATTTCTCTTAAGATAAAAAATTTTAAGGATATTAAGTTTAAGGAAGAAGGCATAAGTAAAACATTGCAAAAAATAATTGATTTAGCAGAAGAAAAGAATTCATTTACCTATGAAAATCATGATAATTTATTTTTTATACTAGCTCCAATGATTACAAAAACATTCAAAAATGACAAGATTGCAATAAATATTGCGCAAAAAATCGCAGAGATTTTAAAAGACCATAATAAATTATTTAAACAAAAAATAGAATTTGGAATTTCATTAAACTATGGAGAAATAATTGCAAGAAAACAAGGAGATATTTTAAATTTTATGAGTATGGGAACACTAATTACAAATGCAAAAAAAATTGCAACAATATCTAGTGGAGAAGTTCTTCTTAGTAAAAAAATAAAAGAAAAAACAATGTCAGATATAAAAACAGAGAAAAAAGAAATAGATGGAACTGAAGTTTATACAATAAAAGAAATAAGAAACAAGGATGATAATAAGAGATTCATAAGTGATTTTATTCATAGATTAGAAGGGAAGAAGAAATAATTTATTTTTCAAGTAAATAGTGAGTTATACAAACATACATAAGATACTCCTTGTTCAAAAACATTTAACCAATATAATTTTGGATTATTTTCTTTTATATCGAAAATACTTGCCTTGCCTTTAGAGTGATTATAAAAAGTTTGGCCAGTTCCCCATAATGGAATCCATTCCTTCCAATCTAGTTTCTTTGTTTTTTCTTCTAAAGATTTCATTTTAAGAGGTAATAGATTGTCTTAATAAATCTTTCTAGATTTAATTATACAATTCTAAATAACTATTAACAATTGCTCTTTTAATTTCAGGATGTTTTTTTTCTAAATTATTTATAAAAGAACTAATATTGTCTTGCTTAATCTTTTTTTCTTTAAATTTTAATTTTTTAAGTTTTGCATATAATTTTACTTCTTTATCCAAAAACAAATAAAGTGGTTTTATTATTTTTTTATTTATTGGAGATAATTCTTTTAATTGAGAATTTTTCCCTTTAATTAAAATATGAACAATCTTGTCCGATTCAGAATCAATTGTTGAAGAAATTGCTTTTTTATCTATCTTTTTTTTAGTTGGAAGTCTTACAATTTCAATCATTGATTTTTTGGAAAACATTTTAAGAATATCAATTAATACAACTCCTCTAAAATCCTGTTTATTTAAATATCCAATAATTTCTCCTCTTTTAATCATATTAAACTTTCTAATTGTATAAAGAGCTTTTTTCTGAAAATATCGAGTAAAGCAAGTTTTACAAAGTTTTCTTTTATTTGTAAATTCATACACTGGATTAATTTGACATTGTTTGCACATTTTAATAGTTAAACTTCCTATTATAGCTCTTATGGTCAAACCATTCAAGAATCATGCTAACTATTTTTATCTCATCGCCAACTAAAGTATAAATCAATCTCCAAGCATTAGGGAGATTGTATTTCCATAGATTATTTATTTTTTTTTGTTCATATTCTTTTGGCCACCTATCATGAGGAATCTTTATCCCACAAAAAGGATTTTCTTTTAAATCATCAAAAGCCCTATTAATAAAATTAAATAATTTTCTTTCTTCAAATTTTCCTTCTTTTAATTCTAGATAAGCTTTTTTTAAATTTTTATTCGCAAATGCGATAAATTTCTTTTTATTCATCTTAAAATTAGATTTTCTTTTTCAAGTTTTCTTATAGCTTTAGGATCCCATATCCATATTATACAACCATCCTTATCGATAATTATTTTTCCAGATTTTTCTAAATAATCAAGAATAACTTGAAATGTTTGATACATCATTTTCTTAGGTAATTTTTTCCATAATTGATATTTACCACATTGTTGACTATATTTCACAATAGTTTTTTCTACCATAAGAACTGATTCAAGCGTAGGACTATGTAAAATCTTTTGTTTCATATTATATAACTATATATAACATGGTATTTAAATGTTTTGATTAAAAAATTATAACTTCCATTTTTCAAACTTTTTCCTATCGTTTAAATTTCCTTTTTTTGAATAAGCAATAATTAATTCATTAATCTTTTCTTTAAATTTTTTATTATATTTATCCAAAACAACAGCACTAGGGCCCATAAATTCAGGGATTATTAAATTATATTTCTTCCCAATAAATTCAATTATCTTATTTTCTTTTTGATTTCGTCCTAAAACAACCCAGATATTATCAATTATAAAATGTCGTCCAACTCCAATTAAATTTATTGTATCTTCATTTAATTTTCTTTTAAGTAATGTATTAAATCTTTTTATTAATTCTTTTTCACATAATAAACAACCTCCTGCAGGACTTGGATAGGTTATATTAAACAATTTTGCTAATTCAATTTGTTTTTTTCTATTTCGCCCATGAATATCATAAAGTTCTTTTCGATTAACTAAACCTTTTTTTTCTGAATCTGTCTCTTGTAGAAGTTTTGCAGAAAGTGGTCTTAATAATCTTCCTTTAAGCCCTGCTTCCTCTTCAATTATATCCATCGCTCTTTTTTTCTGGGACATAGGTCTTTCATCAAGCACTTCCCCTGTAACAATTAAATCAATTCCTTTTTTATCTGCAAATTTTCTTGCTTTTTTAAACATAAAAATTCTACAATCAATACAAGGATTTATTCCAGCCCCTCTTTTATATTTGGGTTTTCTAATAATATTCAAATATTCATCTAAGAGTTTCTTTTTTGTACAGTCAAATATTTTTAACTTTACTCCATGAGTTTGAGAAAAACTAAATGAACAATTTTCATCACAACATCCAGTACCAACAGGTAATTTAAAAAATAGAGATAATACTTCGAAATTTTGTTCCTGCATTATTTTTATTGCAAGCCTGCTATCGAGTCCTCCAGAAAGCATTACAATACATTTTTTCTTCATAGAAATAAGATTAAAGTTGAGTATAAAAATTATTTGTATAAGGATCTAACAACATCCCTTACCCCAACCAGAAGAATAACATCCCCTCTTTCTCTTTTCTTCATCTTCATACATTAATTGAGGAGAATTATAATTAGATTCTTTAGTTTCATACCCTACATTATTGTTAGTTTGATATTCCATTATAAAAAAATCAAAAATCCCTTATTTATAAAGATTTCGCTATTTTTAGAAACCTCATTTCTTTTTCTTAGAAATTTCTTCTTTAACAATTTTCTTAACTTCCTTTCTAGAAAATTTCTTTTTTATTGAATTTGGCATATAAAATTTTAACCCAATTCCAATTCCTAAAATAATAATTCCTAAAATAAAACTTATTAGAAATACACTATATGATTTACTAAAAAAGACAATTAAAAAATCTGCAACATATTTATAATTTATAAAAGATAGTAATTTCTCTAATTTTATTAATGGTAATGATGAAATAACCAATAAACATCCAGTAAGAGTTAATACATTATATTTCTGCTCAACTAAAAAGAAAATTATGATAATTAAAACAATTGATATTAGTAATGATAAATAAAATTTACCTTTCCAATAATCTTTTGCTTTTTCAGAAACTAAAAAATAAGGCACTTCTGATTTATCTAAACAATTCCAGAAATTACAATCATAGTCTTGATAATAAATATCATTTACAAGACTATTAATTCCTTCTTCAATAACTGCATCACTACCTTTTGCTACAACATCGCAAGGAATAACAAATGTATATCCTGATTCACTAAAAACAAATTCTGAGTTATTTTGGCAATATAACTCCATAAGAAAAAATTGCTCATCAACAATAACAGAAGATATACTAAATTCTTTTTCAGCAACATCTTTTACAACAGGAGTAAATTCTGATTGAAGAGTTTCATAATTCAAAGACATATTAAGAGTTAAAAAAATATTTCCGAGTAAAAAAGAGATTAATAGTAAGACACTTGCAATAAATAAAAAACTTCCTTTGAAAAAACCCATAGATTATATAATTAAAATTAATTTATAAAACTATTCACATCTTCTCCAGAACTTCAATTCTTCTACTCAGGGGAGGATGCGTGCTTCCCAAACCTTTAAAAGGATTTGAAAAAAACAAGGGTGCAACAGCTTTACTAATTTTTTTCTCATCTTGGAAGTGATCTCCTTGAATTTTTTTTAAGGCTTTTATAAGTCCTCCCGGATATCTTGTAAATTTGACAGCTGATGCATCTGCAGCAAATTCTCTTTTTCTAGAAATTGCTAATTGAATAAGCTGAACAATAATTGGGGCAAGAATTGCCATAATAATTCCAATAATAATAAAAATTCCGTTATTTCTATCATTTCCACTTCTAAACCATAAACTTCTTAAAAAAATTTGAGAGATAATTGCAATCATTCCAACCATTACAGTTACAATAGTCATATACCTTATATCGTAATTAGCTACATGAGAAAGTTCATGAGAAAGAACTCCTTCTAATTCTCGTTTTTCAAGTTTTTCTAGAGCGCCAGTTGTTACACAAATAACAGCATTATTTGGATCACGACCACTAGCAAACGCATTTATCTGGGAAGAATCCATAACATAAAGTTTAGGCATTGGCATTCCTGAAGCTATTGTTAAACCTTCAACAATATTATAATATTGCTTATATTTCTCTCTTGTTGCTTTTTTTGCACCAACAGATGCTATTGCAATTTTATCTGAATTATAATAGCTTATTAATAAATAACTTAAAGAAAAAATAATTGAAATTATCATTATTATAAAAAAGAATCCAGGTTCAAATGCAAAAGAAATTACATATCCAAATAAGACAAATACAATAAAAATAATTGAGATTAATAGAAATGATTTCAATTTATTATTAGAAATTTGGTCACGAAAATCAACTCTTTGCATAATAAAATCAAAGAATTATTGGTTTTTAATAGTTTTCTAATTTTAAAACTTAACATTAACTGGTTTTTTTTCAGCTTCGGTTATCTTCAGATATTCTCTTTCCTTTTTACCATATAGTTTTGCAAAAAATGCTCCGGGCATTGTTGTAGATAGATTGTTGTAAGTTAAAATACTATCATTATAATATTGTCTTGCATATGCTACTTTGTCTTCTGTTGATGAAAGTTCTCTTTGTAATTCTACAAAATTTGTATTAGCTTTTAAATCAGGGTAACCTTCTGCAATTGCAAAAATTGTTTTTAATGCTGATTCTAATTGATTATCTGCTTTAACTTTATCAACTACTCCCTTAGCTGAAACTAATGCTTTTCTTGCATCTGTAACTGCTTTTATTGCAGCACTTTCATGTTTTGCAAAACCCTTAACAGTTTCAATTAAATTAGGTATTAAATCAGCTCTTCTCTTTAATTGAACATCTATTTGAGATAGAGAATTATCAATTCTATTTTTTAAAACAGCAAATCGATTATAATAATAAGCAAAAATAATTACAATTATTAATAAAATTCCTAGTATCCACCAAGCTAATGACATATATTAACAAAGAAAATTAAATTTATAAACCTATTTAACCAATTAAATTTATGTCAATAAAAATAGATAAGGAAAAATGCATTGGATGTGGGTTATGTTCCTCGGTTTGTGAAGAGGTTTTCGAGATGAAAGATGATATGAAAGCAAATGTTAAATCTCAAAAAAATCTACCTTGTGTAAAAGATGCAATAGATCAATGTCCTGTTGATGCGATAAGTCAATAAAAACCTTTATTAACTTCTTCAAGTTTTTTAATTTATATGGAAGAGAAAAAGAGAGATGAATTTATTAAATGGTTTTCTGAATTAAATAAAGATTCTATAAATATTGCTGGAGGAAAAGGTGCAAATCTTGCAGAAATATATAATGAAGGAATTCCAGTTCCGCCAGGTTTTGTAATAACTGCTCAAGCATATGATTATTTTATTGAATATGCAAAATTAAAAGAAAAAATAAAAGAACTTTTAGACAGAATAGATTATGAAGATACAAAAAAATTAGATGAGATGACAAAACAAATTAGAGTTTTTATAAATGACTCTGAATTTCCAAAAGATTTAGAAGAAGATATTCTTGAAGCTTATGAACATTTAGGTGCGAGTAAATTTGATTCAATAGAAGGTTCAGCACTTGATATATTAAAAACTTCTTCAGAACCAATATTTGTTGCAATAAGGTCAAGTGCAACAACAGAAGATTTAAAAGATGCAAGTTTTGCAGGACAACAAGATTCATTTGTAAATATCAAAGGTAAAAAAGAATTATTAAAACATATTAGAAAAAGTTTTGCATCATTGTTTACTTCACGTGCAACATATTATAGAAATAAAAAAGGGTTCAAACATGAAACTTCAAGTTTAGCAGTTGTAATACAAAAGATGGTTGACTCAGAAAAATCAGGTGTTATTTTTTCAAAAGATCCATCTTATAAAAAAGATGATATATTAATAGAAGCCATATGGGGATTAGGTGAAGGAATTGTATCAGGAAAAATTACTCCCGACAAATATATTGTGTCATCTGAATTAAAAATACTCGATAAAAATATTTCTAATAAAAAAATTGCAATAACAAGAAATTCTAGTGGAGAAAAAGAAATTGTAAAACTAAAAGAAGAGTTATCAAAATCTCAGGTTTTAAAGGAACATGAAATAATGAGACTTGCAGAAATTACAATAAAAATTGAGAATCATTATAAAAACCCACAAGATATAGAATTTGCAATTGAAGGAGAAAATATTTATATTGTTCAAACAAGACCTATCACAACTCTTGAAAAAAGAATTGAAACAAAAGATATAAAAGAACTTCAAGGAGAAATAATCTTAAAGGGAATTGCTGCATCTCCTGGAATTGCATATGGAAAAATAAGAATTATTGAAGAATTAGAAGACTTAGATAGAATAAAACAAGGAGATATACTCGTAACTAAAATGACAAATCCAGATATGGTTGTTACAATGCAAAAATCAGCAGGGATTGTGACGGATGATGGGGGATTGACTTGTTTTGCTGGAGACACTAAAGTATTAACAAATAAAGGATTTCTAACAATGGAGGAGATAAATAGGAGATACAATGAAAAAGAAGACTTTTTAATATTTTCCTACGATTATAAAAATAAAAAACCAACGTGGAAAAAAATAATTAATGCTGGAACAAGAAAAAGAAATGCAATAAGAATAAGTGTATCACAAAAAGGAAATATAAGTCATAACACAGTTGATTTAACCCCCGACCATAAGATGTTTACTTTTGAAAATAGGAATTTAATAAAAAAAGAAATTCAAAATATAATAAAAGATAACGAGATGCTTTGTCTCGTTGATAAACTCCCTAAATTTGAAAACCAGCATAATATAAAATTATCTTATTTAATGGGAGCTCTTTTATCTGATGGACATTTTAGGATTACAAACCACCATACAGGCAATCCTAGAAGAGGAGTTGTTGTATTCACTCAAAAGAGTATTGAAGAAAAAAAATTATTTATAGAAACTGTTAAATCAAATTTTAAAGAAATATTTAATGAAGAATTTAATTTAATAAGAGACAAATATTGCGTCGGAAATATAGATGGAAGAGCTATCTATGGATGGGCAACAGACCACATCTGTTCAAAACTAGCCCCTGCAATGGCCCTAACAAAAATAACTCAAAATCTTCCATTATGGACGCTCGGATTAAGTCAATCTTGCTCTCTTAATTTTTTAGCAGGATTAATAGATGGAGATGGATGTTTTCATAATAATAGAATGCATATCTATGTTGCCAAGGAAAATCTTCTTCAGGCAATTATTATAGCATGTCTTAAATTAGGAATTATGCCTCAAATTTCAGTTAATAGAAATATTCATCACGTTCAAATTCTAGAAAAAATGAATGAAATTCTAAGCTATTGTAAAAGAGTTAAAGGAAAAGTACGATATAAACAAATGGGAAACAAATTGTTTGCAGCAAAACAAATTTTAGGAGATATAGTTGATAAAATAAATTATAAGGGTAGAATAAAACCTTACATACATAACAATTTATTAATAGACTCAAGAAAAATATTTAGAGATATTTTTCCTTTAACAAAAGGTAAAACAAAACAAGAAATATTAAATATTTTAAATTCAAATATTAGAATGCAAAGATTTTCTCAAATCGAGAACCTAGGAAAAATATATGTTTATAACATAGAAGTTGAAGCAGAAAATGAATTAGATAAAAATTATATTGTATTCACAAAAAAATATACCCCTTTATTAGTTAGTAATTCACACGCAAGTATTGTTTCAAGGGAAATGGGAGTCCCTGCAGTTGTTGGGACAAATGATGCAACAACCCTATTAAAGGATGGAGAAACAATAACAGTTGATGGTTTTAGAGGTATAATTTATAAAGGAAAAGTCTCAGAAACAATACAAAAAGAAATTCTTCCAGTTAAAACAGACACTAAAACAAAAATAAAATTAATTCTTGATTTGCCAAGTTATGCTATTCGCGCAGCAAAAACAGGTCTTACAGGAATTGGGTTAACAAGAATCGAAGGAATAATTGCAGAATCAAAAAAACATCCTAATTATTTTTTAAAGCAAGATAAAATTAATGAATATGAAGAAATAATTTTTAAAGGAATAAAAGAAATATCAAAACATTTTGAAGAATTATGGATTAGGACCTCTGATATAAGATCAGATGAATTTCAGAATCTTGAAGGTGCTTCAAAAGAAAAAGAAGCAAACCCAATGCTAGGTAATCATGGAATTAGATATGGGATTAAAAATCCAGAAATTTTAAAAGCAGAATTAAAAGCATTAAAAAGAATTTCAGAAGAAAATAAAAAAATAGGATTGTTGCTTCCACAGGTAATTTCTGTAGAAGATGTAAAAAAAGTTAAGGAATTTCTTAAAGAGGTAAATTTTGATAATGTAAAAATAGGAATAATGATTGAAACACCTGCATCAGTTCAATTAATCAAAGATTTATGTGATGAGGGAATTGATTTTATTTCTTTTGGAACAAATGATTTAACTCAATATATTTTAGCAGTTGATCGTGGTAATAAAGAAGTTCAATATCTTTATGATGAAATGAATCCTGCAGTGTTGTATCAATTAGAATATGTACTTAGAGTTTGTAAAAGAAATAAAGTTGAAACAAGTATTTGCGGACAAGCAGGAAGTAAAAAAGAAATGGTCAAATTTTTAGTGGAGAGAGGAATTGATAGTATTAGTGTAAATGCAGATGTAGCATCTGAAATAGCAGATTATGTAAATGAATTAGAAAAGAAAGTAGATTAAATTTATAAATAAGAAAACTCTATATAATCTATGAGGAAAATCATAAATCAAAAAAAAGTTGGTTTAAGAAAAAATATAACAGATACATCTCATGATACAGAAAAAATACTTATTGAAAATTTTGTATCTTTACAAAAAGTTATGACAAATTTATCTTTAAAATTTGATGGTCTTACGAGTCAGATATCTAAACTTTTAGAATTATTTGAAATATCAGCAAAATCACTAGCTGAAAAAAATCCAAATTTAGATGGACATAATAAACAAATAATAAATAAGATGGATTCTTTACTCGATCAAAATAAAACAATTGCTAGAGGAATGACTCTCTTCGGAGAAGGGGCTCATAAACAAAATCTTCCTCATCCAGCACCTAATAAAGAACAAAATACTGGTTATCAGGAATCAGTTTCTTCTAGATTTAAGCAATTACCAAAAACATAAAATGCTTAAACAAACATCAAAAGAATTAAAATTATTTATTTTAATGCAGTTTACAAAAGAATTAATTAAGAATTCTGGAAAAAGCAATATTTCACAAGGAAAAAATATATTTGTTCCGTCTTTACTTAAGAAAAGACCTCAATTAATTTCTCCAAGATTAAAAAAACCTCTTAGACAAAGATCTAAACAAATTCAAGGTTTAACAATTCCTGAATCAAGACTTCCACCAAGATTTCAATATTTAAAACCAACTCCAAGAAATATAGAAATAGATTTAGGAAAATTAAATCCATTATTAAAAGACCCTATGGTAAAAACAATAGAGTGTGATGGTCCAGATGAAAAAATTAAAGTTAGAACAATGGGATTAAAAACAACAAATATAATTTTAAATAAGGAAGAAGTAAATGGAACAATAAAAAAGTTTTCTGAAGTGACAAAAATACCTATTCAGGAAGGAATTTTTAAGGTTGCTTTTGGAAGATTAATTTTAATTGCAATAATTTCAAGCGTGGTTGGCTCAAAATTCATAATTAGAAAAATGATGTATAAGCCAGTTATTCCTAGATAAAATTAATATGCAAAATCATGATGTCTAAATGTTATCAAATATACTTTATTTTCACTAACTTTAAATCTTAAAACAAATGGACCCCAAGGAGTTCTCTGTTCACCTTTTAATATATTCTTCAAATGTTTAAAATTATGTGGATCAATTAAAATATTCTTAATTTTTTTCTTTAATCGTTCATAAATTACTTTATCTTTCTTTTTAAGTTTCTTTAGTTGTCTTTTAAATTCATCTGAAAAGATTGCTTCATACATCTTAAATTGAGTCAAGGAAACAATCTAATTCTTCTTTTGTTTTACAAACTACAACTTTTCCTTCTGCAATATCTTTTTCTCCCCTTTTAATACTTTTTTGAAAATCCTTATCAAGAAGAGATGCTTCTTTTTTTATTTCATTTAACATAACTTCAACTCTATTAATTTTCCTTATAAAATTATTAAGATTAGTTATCCTTGTTTCCATATTATTTTTAAGATTCTAAAATATTTAATGTTTCTAAATAAAATTATATTTCTGCATCAGCTTGTATCTTTAAGCAATCAATTGCAATTATATTCATTGTTTGATTTCCAAAAATTAATGGAACTTGTGAACAGTCTCCAGCTTTTTGCATAATTGAAAAAACAGTATCTTCTATTCCCTGATTATATGTTTGTATTTGTTTTTCAAGGACATAACCTGTAAATTGAGGTTTTATTACAAATGAATAAACAATAAATGATAAAAGTATTAAAATTATTAGGATTAAAATTCCAATTGTTAGTTTTGTTTTATTTGTTCCCATTATATATTTAAAGAAAGTTTGTTTAAAAAGTTTATTAACATCTAAACTACAATTACTTCACTTCCTTAATCTATAAATATGCTATCTCCTGTTGTTAGTTCTAGTCCCAATTTATTAGAAGTTTATGAATCTTTTTTTATCCTTAGAATGTTCTTTTTTAACTCTGGCAAATCATCTTTTATTACTTTCCAAACTCTATTTAAATCAACTTCAAAATAAGCATGAATGATTATATCCCTTGCTCCCGCAATTTTTTTCCATTCAATTTTAGGGTATTTGTTTCTAAAATTTTGAGGTATATTTTTTACGGCTTCTCCAATAATCTCAATCTATCTTACAATAGCACTTTGTTTTAGTTCATCTGTCATAAACTCTTTTTCTGAAATTCCTTTAGAAAAATTTTCAATATTCTCGATACTTTTTAAAATATCTTCTATAAATAAAATAATATCTCTCTTCATATTATTCTTACTTCACTATCAAGAATATTCTTCTTAATTCTTGGTTTAATTACTTTATACTCCACTAAATCAACCTTTCTTCTTAATTTTTCTTCTAATTCAATTTTTATCCCAGCAAAATCAAACAAACTTATTTTCTTTTTTATTTCAACTAATATATCAATATCACTATTCTTTTTTTGTTCTCCTCTAGCATAACTTCCAAATATTCCAGCTCTGACTACATTGTTCTTTTTTAATATTGAAATTATTTTCTTTTTCAAAATGTTTATTTGTTTTTTAGATTGCATTTTCATTTAATTTAATAATATTTTATTATTTAAATATTTATTGTAAATGTTTCTGAGTTTCCTTTTACTATCTTATATCTCCTATCTTAATAATCTCTAAACTACAATTAATTCACTTCCTTGATCTATAAATATGCTATCTCCTGTTGCTGTAATTTCCAGTATCAATAATTAGTGTTGCTATTAATCCATAAAGAAAATATAGAAACATTTGTTTAAACTTTCAATGTAGAAAAATTAATTCTAAATGGCAAATTAAGCTTTATATCATTAAGAGACCTAGTATTTTTTCTAAAATTAAGTACTCCAATACCAACAATCTCATCACTTCCTTCCTTTTTAAACAAAGTAACATCATTTCCTATATCTTCACCGTATGTTGGACTTGGACCTTCTATAAATATTTCTAGATAATCTCCTTCTTCATCATAATATATGCTCATTTTGCCTTCCATTTTAACTGATATTCTTAATAAAATAAGATGTTATTACAAAACCATTTCCATTTAAATACTTAACGATAGTTTTAAGATATTGTTTTCTTTCCTTATAATATTTATAGTAATTTACTTTAGAATCATTATTGATACTCTGGATAATTTTATCTGGTTTAATTAAAGTTTGTTTAATTTCTTCCAAATAATTTGTCATATATGAATGTAATGAGGATGGCAATGTGATATGTTTCCACCTCTCTTTTGACAAATGAATTTTTCGTTTTGTTTTATCTAAAATTTCAAAAACATATTTTGTCATAAATATTTTAAGAATGAGTTTCTTCATTACTTGTTGTTGTATCTTCACTTCCAGAGTTATCATCTGTTGTAGTTATTTCTAATCCTGAAACAGTAAGGTTTGTATATTGTTTTTCTAGAAATTTTATCAAATATTAAGTCATTTTCCATAAGATTTAAATATTCTTGATTGCTTGAGTTATTTATGAAGAATACTATTACATCTATACCTGAAAAGGAATTAAATCTAAAAGTTTTAACTAAAGTAGTGATTAACTTTATGAAACGAGACATATTTGAAAGATACAAAAAAACACGGGAAGTTACTGATGAAGACTGGGAATTTTGTGAACTAATTGACTGGCATCCAGTTGATGAATTGGCTCCTAAACCAGAACATATTAAAGAGTTAAAAAAAGCATTAAAGGAAACAACTGGTAAGGTATATAATTCTGCTGAAGAATTTTTTAAAGAATTAGATTCAAAATGAGTTATGAATTTATTTTCACCACTCTTTGTGAAAAACAAATTAACAAAGCAACAAGAAAAAATCCACTTCTCAAAAAAATTATTAACAATAAAATCGATGAAATAACTCTTCACCCTCATCACTACAAACCTCTTAGATATAATTTCGCTGGAGAAAGAAGAGTTCATATTATGAGAAACTATGTTCTTAAATTCAAAATTGATGAAAAAAATAAGATTATTACTTTTATTTTCTTTGGGCATCACGACAAAGCCTACTAAAATTATTAACCTCTAAACTACAATTAATTCACTTCCTTGATCTATAAATATGCTATCTCCCGTTGTTGTAATTTCCAATCCAGAAACAGTAAGGTTTGTATATTGTTTTAAGTATAATGTTCCTCCAGTATCAATAATTAGTGTTCCTGTTCCCATATTTGAATCTAAATTAATACATACTTGCTTATCTGTTATAACCCAGTCTGCATCTGTTGTTACACTACATTGAACAAAAACATCTAAGTTTATTGTTGATTCTCCAGGTATGTTTTGATATGTTGAGTTTACTTTTATTAAATATGGTCCCATAGTTGCAGGTGAAGTCCAAGTGTAAGTATATTCTCCTGTTGCATTTGTTGTTATATTACTAGAATAATTCACATTAATATCTTGTAGATAAGAAGTTTCACTTAAAGAACTAGCATTTGTTTCAAAATGAGCAACATATCTAAAATATTGTGTATTTGGAGTCATAGAGGTGTTTAATGTTATTGGTTGTGTTAGAAAATAAGTTGAACTTGAATTATCTGGTCCAACCCATGTTTCTCCTGAACAGGCATTATCATTACAACTCATTACTTGGAATGTTACATTACTCCCTGTGGAAGATGTATTTGTCCATGTTAGATTTTCCCAAGTAGAACTACTTCCTGCATCAAACACTTGTGAAGTATAA
>CEPX01146280.1_pt1 | contig 20924 bp, 11 predicted proteins | sample 361361 | NCBI WGS metagenome assembly CEPX01 (sample SAMEA2619974, study PRJEB7988) | marine metagenome | biome: marine biome (ENVO:00000447); feature: mesopelagic zone (ENVO:00000213) & marine oxygen minimum zone (ENVO:01000065); material: "saline water (ENVO:00002010), including plankton...
TTCCGTCAACACCATGTTTAGTGCCGCACTTCTTCCTCTGCGTTCCTTGGAGTGATTGTCGTCGACAAGATTCTGGTCGTTGGTATAGGCGTGTACCGTCTCCATATGGCCATTGACGATACCAAATTCATCATTGATGCACTTGAGTACCGGTACTATGGCATTGGTGGTGCAGGAGCATGCGGCGATGACCTGATCATCATCGGAGATCTCATTGGAGTTGACGCCTGAGACGATGTTCTTGACCTTTCCTTTACCCGACGTGCACAGCAGCACTTTGGAGGCACCCTTGGATTTTATGTGCAGGGCCAGGCCTGCCGCATCCCGCCAGGCACCTGTGCTATCTATCACGAGAGCATTTCCTATTCCATAGCGGGTGTAGTCGATGGCAGCAGGATCGTCGGAGTAGATAAAGCGGACCACGTTGCCGTTACAAATCAGCACGTGGTTCTCTTCATCGACTCGAATAGTGCCAGCGAATCCACCGTGGATGGAATCGCGCCTTAACAGGCTGGCTCTCTTATTTAGATCCTCGATAGGATTCTTAGGAGGTCGCAGCACTACAGCCTTCAACACCAGTTGCTCGCCGCCTCCGGTTTTTTCCACCAGCAACCTGGCCACCAGACGACCAACTCGCCCGAAACCGTATATCACCACATCCTGACAGATGGGTACGGGGGCCTTGTGCTTGCCGATAACGGGGGCACACTCCTTCTTGACATAGTCATCAACACTTAGGCCCTCGGTGTCCTCCATGTATCTCGCGGTCAATTTGCCGAGGTCTATGTGAGCAGGACCTAGATCGAGGCCGGACAGGCTGGCAAGCATGGGATGGGTTTCAAACTCGGACAGCTCATTCTGCTCGATCTGTCGTACATATCTGTGTGTCTTCATGATATCGATGACCGACTCGTTAAAGAGCGGTCGGCCATAGATGTAGATGACGACATTGCGGCGATATAATCCGCCTATCAGCGGAATCATCGCTTCTGCTAGCGCTTCGCGTTCTTTCCAATCGGCGAATACACCACCAAGACCAGGTTTAGCCACGGATTAATCCTCATGTAAGCACAATGGGAGGGGTGGTCGACTGAGATTAAACGAATTGACCGATGATGAAATCAACAAGTCTAAACTCCAAAATGATTCCCTTTTTATCAAACTTATCGATGCTCATATTATCGATTTTCCCGCTGATCAAAGCAATGGATTATTCTCCAAAGCAACTGTAATCTGCTGAGCATCAGACGACTTGGCGAGTACAGGCCGATCATAGCCTTCTATTTTAGCACGACAACCAACTGACCCGGACTGACTTTCGGATGAGCAGTCGGTAAATGAATAAAACACACCAATACGGTCTCACTGATTACGCCGATGACGGAACTCTGCGGATTTCATCGATGCTGTGGTTGGTGCTGATCTATCTATCGCGGTACGTGGTGATCATTGCGCTCGGTGCCGTCAGCAGCTTCATCAGCAGCAGACGTGGACTCGATCTGAGCGGGTTGGCAATGCTCTACAGCAGCCCTGATTTCCTACTCGCTAGCCTACCCGCGCTGTTGATCATCGCGGCCAATATGAGACGGGTACCCAGGGCCCACAAATCCGTCCGGCTTATCTGGCGGCACGGTCGTGGCCTACTGATCTGTTCAGTGCTGCTGGATCTATGCCTTCTCTTTATTCACCGGCCGGAAAGACTGCACCAAGTCAGCTTGCTGTACGTATTCGGGGCGCTTATCGATCTGTACCTGTTAGTGTACCTATACTCTGCCAACAGAGTGCGGGACACGTTTGCAGATTTCCCAGCGGCGCCAGTCGCCGCCAACGACGAGGACGCTTGATGCCGGCTATCGAGGAAGCGGGTTCAGTACGAGCACGTTGCCGCTTTGATCTATGCGAAACTGATAGTGACGCAAGAAGTTCATACCCAGCAGCCCATCGATCTCCGGCGCCAGACTCACATTTACGGCGGCAACAGGTAGCTCCTTAACGGTGACGGCACCGAGCGACAGATCCTGCACATCAACCATTGGCGCCTGTATCGTTCCGTTAGCAGTATTGAAATACTGGACCTCTCCGCTAAGGCTATAACCAAGCTCCACCAAGAAACGCGGTTCAATCACCGTGATGGTAGCACCCGTATCGATCAACAGGTTTACATCCCGGTAGTCATCCAAGCGGGCCTTAACGATATACTGTGAGCCACGAACCATGAGGGGAACTTCAGCCGCAGCGACAGGCACCAGGTCATCTTTGCGCTCTGCTTTCGCCATCATCCGTCTCGCCTGTTCACCCAACGCCGGATCGTGTTCTATCCTGGACAACGGATCCACCGCGCCATCAAAATCTCCGACCCTCATGCGCAACAACGCCAACTGCATGTAGTGATGCGGGTTTTCCGGTTGCGTTGAGATCAGCTCCTGATAAAACAGGTCCAGGTCACCCCAACGATCAGCCGCAATCAGGAAACGACTGTACCGGCTGACCGCTTTCTCGATCAGGGCACTGCTCTCCTCCTCTTCTGCCGGCGTAGCGGCAAGCAACTGTGCCTGCAGCAACGTTGCTATTTGCTGCTGATGATCCTCTGTCCCCACGAAAGTGCGCGCCAGTAGAACCAAACTCTGCCGGGTTGGACTGAACTGATCGTAGTACTTCTCCAACAGATTCCTGGCCAGCAGATACTGTTGCTTTCGAATCAGTCTGCTCGCCGTGGTACCGACCAGATCATCAATCTCTCCCCTTCGATGATCACCGCTTCTAATAAGGTGCTGTGCTGTTCGTATCGCCTTTTCAAACAGACCTCCATTCAGATCGCGGAGCAAGCTGGCCATACCAACCTCAGAGTCCGCACTCACCCTATCGCTGGAAACAGACTGTTCCTCCGAATCGGTCGGTCTGAATTGATCCCTCAATAGCCAGCCGCCAACCACTCCCAGTGCAAATAGCAGGATCAGCGTGTTAACGATTCTATAATTCATGCAAGTCTGACCTGACGTTCCTCTGCTATATTAATACGATTTGGCTCGCCAGGTGTAGCTCCGAGGATCTCAGCGCACGCTGCTGTGGCAGCGCCATCTACACGGCAATCTGGCCATTTGGACTTGTTTTCTTGCCGGGACGGCGTAACCTTCGCGTTCTCGCCACAGTTGCCAGGGATTGAGCAAACAACAAATGACTGTCGACACGCTGTTATCAGCTCCGCTACCAACCACACCCGGTGATCGCCGTCGCTGGGGTTGCCTGCATGGCAGTGCCCTGAGCCTGGCCGTCGCATCGGCAGCAACGCAGCACCCCGGGCTCTGTCTGCTGGTCACCAGAGACAGTCGTGAAGCTGAAAAGCTGACGCAAGAGCTGACCTTCTTCCTGGACGAGTCCACTCCCGTGCTCCATTTCCCTGACTGGGAAACGCTTACCTACGACAGCTTCTCCCCCCACCAGGACATCATATCGGCGCGACTATTCATACTGAATACCCTCGCGGAAATCAGACGCGGCGTGTTGGTGGTGCCGATAATGGCCCTGATGCACCGAATCGCACCCAGACAATTCATGCTTGGCAGCAGCCTGATACTCGACGTCGGTCAGACATTCGATATCGACGTGATGCGACACAAGCTGGAAGCATCTGCCTATCGCTGTGTGGAAACTGTCTACGAACATGGCGAGTTCGCCGTGCGCGGGTCGATTATGGACATCTTCCCAATGGGTTCTAAGACACCTTTCAGGATCGATCTGTTTGATGACGAGATTGAATCGCTGCGAACCTTCGATGCAGAAACCCAAATCTCCATCGAAAAAGTCGATCACATCAGATTGCTGCCGGCGCGCGAGTTTCCGATGGATCGAGAAACAATCTCACGGTTTCAAGACAGGTGGCACCAGGCGTTCGATGTCGACGCCCGCGCCTGCCCCCTGTATCAGGACGTCAGCAGCGGCCTCTCTCCCAGCGGCATCGAATACTACCTGCCCCTCTTCTTTGACCAGGTTGAATTGCTGTTCGACTACCTGCCAGGACACACCCTGATCCTATCGCAGGAACAGATAGAGGAGAGCGCTCAGTCTTTCTGGGAAAATGCCGTCTCTCGACATGAGAACCTTCGCTACGATCGAGAAAGACCGATACTGGAACCAGGCAGGATTTTCGTCCCGGTCGATGAGCTTTTTGCCTGCTTGAAGGATTATCCCCAGGTGCGCCTCACACAAGAGCACATCGAAGAGAAGACGGGCCGCATCAACCACCTCAGTAAAGCTCTTCCCGACCTCTCAATCAACGAACGCAGCAGTCGGCCGTTGCTCAATCTTCAACAGTTTGCGGTCGTGGCTGAACGCAGAATTCTGATCTGCGCAGAATCTGCCGGGCGTCGCCAAGTTCTGCTGGAACTATTCGCCGACAGCGATCTCAAGCTCGCCGTGAGTTCCTCCTGGTCTGCATTTGTGGGATCCGACCTGTCGTTTGCGATCACCATAGCGCCCCTGGAAGAGGGTCTGTGGCTGCAGGAGCACGACATTGCCCTCGTCACCGAAGCCGCCCTGTTTGGCGATCACGTGCTGCAGACGCGGCGTCGCGAGCGGCAGAAGGAATCGTCGGCAGAACTGATCATCAAAAGCCTGACGGAACTGCGCATCGGTACGCCGGTGGTCCACATCGATCATGGGGTGGGCCGTTACCAGGGTCTGCAGACCCTCAGCATCAACGACCAGGCGACAGAATTCCTCACCCTCGAGTATCAGGATGGGGACAAACTCTACGTTCCGGTTTCATCGCTTCATCTCATCTCCCGCTATGCCGGTACAGATGAGGACAGCGCGCCGCTGCATCGACTTGGCAGCGACATCTGGCAAAGAGCGAAGCGAAAAGCGGCTGAAAAGATCCATGACGTAGCGGCCGAATTACTCAACATCTACGCCCGCAGAGAGGCAAAAAAAGGCTTTCCCTTCGCCGCTCCGGAAAAGTCCTATTTCAGTTTCTCTGCTGCGTTTCCATTCGAAGAAACGCCTGACCAAGAGACCACGATTCAGCAGGTGATTCAGAATATGACTGATGAGCAGGCAATGGATCGGCTGGTGTGTGGTGACGTAGGATTCGGAAAAACAGAAGTGGCCATGCGGGCCGCCTATCTGGCTGTACAGAGTGGCAAGCAGGTGGCTGTGCTGGTGCCTACGACGCTGCTTGCCCAACAACACTTGGAAACATTCAAGGACCGTTTCGCGGGCTGGCCAGTCTCGATCGATGCAATTTCCCGCTTTCGAACCAGGAAAGAGCAGAGCGACATCTCCGCTAGACTGCAGGCCGGTACGCTGGATATCGTTATCGGCACGCACCTGCTCATTCAGGACGGATTGCAGTTCCGAGATCTGGGTTTGCTTGTCATCGACGAAGAACATCGTTTTGGCGTGAGGCAGAAAGAGAAGTTGAAGTCGCTTCGATCGGATGTGGACATACTGACGCTAACAGCCACGCCCATACCACGCACACTGAACTTGGCCATGTCCGGCATGCGGGATCTTTCTCTCATCACAACGCCGCCCGCCAAGAGACTCTCCATCAGGACATTCGTGCGGCAGAGACAGGACGGCCTCATCAAAGAGGCCGTTCAGAGGGAGTTGCTGCGGGGCGGACAGGTTTTCTACCTGCACAACGAAGTGAAAACTATCGACAACACCGCTGATAGAATTCAGGAGCTGATTCCCGAGGCCCGTCTGGCCATCGGACATGGGCAGATGCGGGAACGACAATTGGAAAAGGTGATGTCCGATTTCTACCACAAGCGCACCAATGTCCTCGTTTGCACCACGATTATCGAAACCGGTATCGACATCCCAAGCGCTAACACCATCATAATAGACAGAGCAGACAAGTTGGGCCTGGCGCAAATACATCAGCTGCGTGGCCGCGTGGGACGTTCTCATCACCAAGCCTACGCCTTTCTCTTAACCCCGCACAGAAAAGCCATGACCAGTGACGCTGTCAAACGTCTGGAGGCGATTACCGGCGCAGAGGAATTGGGATCCGGATTCATCCTGGCAAGCCATGATCTGGAGATCCGCGGCGCAGGTGAATTGTTAGGCGAAGATCAGACCGGGCACATCCAGAGCATAGGCTTTACCCTCTATATGGAGATGCTGGAAAGAGCAGTTGCGGCGATCAAGGATGGAAAGACCCCGAATCTTGACCGTCCCCTGAAGGAGGGAACGGAGATTAACCTACGCGTGGCGGCCCTGATTCCGGAGGATTACCTGCCCGATGTACACAACCGACTGATCCTCTACAAGCGCATTTCTAACGCAACCGCGGATCAGCAATTGCGCGAACTGCAGGTGGAGATGATCGATCGTTTCGGCTTGCTACCGGAACCGACAGAAACACTGTTTCGGCTGACCAGCCTGAAGCTCAAGGCGGAATCTTTAGGGATCAGGAAGATAGATGCGGGTCCTAACGGTGGCAGACTGGAGTTTTCTGAGGACACACCGGTAGAGCCCTTTACCATCGTGCGACTAGTGCAATCGGAACCGCACCGGTACCGTCTCAGCGGCGCCAATCAGTTCAGATTTGATGAAAAGATGGAAAAAGTCGAGCAGCGGTTTCACAAGATCTATCGCCTGCTGGACCGCCTGCAGTCAACCACGGATAATAGACGGGCCACCGGTTGACAATGATTGGACTGATTGTTTGCTGCAACCCTTCAATTGATTCGCTGCCATCTCGCTACTGATACGCCGCACGGCCGCAACTGATATGTACAAGTCACTTCTCATCCTGATCCTGCTTAGTTGGAGCTGCCAAGGATTTTGCGCTCGTAGCAGCGATGACACAGATCTGCAGTGGTACCAGATCGAGCTGCTGATTTTCTCCCACGAGGAGAAGACAGCCGACAGCGAATTCTGGCCCCATACCGATGTTCACTATCCGGCCAAGATGGTATCGGTTGGGCCCTGGCAGGATGAACTGCTGCAACCGACTAATCTGGGGCAGTTGAACGACATCATCGAGTATCAGAAGATTATCGAATCGACCCCTATTGAGCAGTCGGTCCCCATCACGAACAGTCAAGATGAATTCCTGTTCGATGATAGGAGGCGCAGCGCGACGCGGGCGGCCCGCTCTTCATCACTGGATGAAGAAGACCTGATGAGCGGCCTCAATCCCGACATAGCGGAGCTTGAGCCCATCATGCAAGTACCCCGGAAAGACGCGTCGGACCAATCGACCAGCAACGATGAAACTCTTCGCGACAGCGTGGAATCGTTGGCTCAAGAGCTGAGTGAGTTATTCAACTCGAAGATTCGCATGGACGCCTACCGGGCATTGCCGAAGGAGAAGCTCGGTCTGCGAAACATCGCCAGGCGATTGGAGCGGTCCTCAAAGTACCGGCTCCTCTACCACAACGGCTGGCGCCAGCCCATCGTCGCAGTAGGACAATCAATACCTATTCTGGTGCAGTCCGGCGATCGGTTCGACGACTACTATGAACTGGATGGAACAGTCACCATCAGTCTCGCCCGTTATCTCCATCTGGACACGGATCTGTGGTTCACCAGTTTTCTACCGAAATACAGTTCTCCGGCTGGATCACAGGGGAGCCGGCGTGTGTTCAGCGCTGCTGAAAGGGAGGTGATCGCCCAGTATCCCGGGCTCTATCAGTACGAGTCTCGCAAGAACAGTTATGTACCGGAGCGGACCTACAGGTTGGTACAGTCCAGAAGGATGCGCACGGCCAAACTCTACTATGTGGATCATCCAGCCTTCGGGCTGATGGTAAAGGTCACTGAATTCGACGACGATGACTTTGCCCAGTGACGCTTGTTCATCTGCCGATCACATGACCAAAACGTAGGACGAGCGCCCTTGGCGGGCCCCCTAATCCAGCATTTCCAGGGCGATCTTGAGCAATTCCACAACCCTACCCATGCCTTCAGCCAGTACGGACCGCAGCTGTGCCATTGCGATCGGCTGATCGTCCAGCCCCGCTGCTTTATTGATCACCAGGGACATGCCGCAGTAGCGAATTCCCAATTCTGCAGCCAGACTGGCCTCCGGCATGCCGGTCATACCCACCACATCGCACCCATCCCTGCTCAAGCGTCTGATTTCCGCTGCTGTTTCAAGCCTCGGACCCTGAGTGCAACCATATACACCGGATTCACTGAACTCGAACTCCGGCATCGTGCTCTTTAGCTGCCTGGCCGCTTTAGCCAACTGTTGGCACAGAGTGCGGTCATAGGGGAACGTGAAATCTGTATGTTCAATTCGATCCTCAAAGAACGTGTGCGCTCTGCCAGCCGTGTAGTCGATGATCTGGTCGCAGATCACCACTTCCGCCATCTTCAGGTCGGCACGTATGCCGCCCACCGCATTCACAGCGATGATCGATTCCACGCCCAGCTCCTGCAACGCCCAGACATTTGCCCGGTAGTTGATCATGTGGGGTGGAATGTGGTGAGGGTCACCATGGCGGGCAAGAAAGACAACTGGGCGATCGGCGTAACGGCCAATACTCAAGGTTTGAGAGGGATCACCGTAGGGTGTGGGTACGGAACGGGCTTCAGCAATGCTGAAGCCCTCGATCTTACTGAGACCTGTACCCCCGATTATCGCTACCAACCCCATTGCAGACTCGTTGGGTCAGCAACTTGTCATTTGGTCTTGGGCTTCACCTTGGGCCTGGCTGCTGCCTTGGCATCTTTCGCTGCATCTGCTTTGACCCCTCCCTGGAGGGTGCCTTCACTGCCGGCTTGGCGGGCGCTGGTGCCGCTTTGGCGCCAGCTTCTTCAGGTGCGGACGGTGCTGCCTCATCTCCGGCAACTCCTGCGATCCGATCCACCATTTTGGCCATGCAACCCAGTGACATTAGATGACAGTATATCCAGGCCAGTTCTCCGGAGCGGAAGAACTCGAGCGCCTTGGCATCGTCCAGTTGCAGTAGTTTCTTCTCATCCACCGCCAGAAGTCCGGTCAATGCAAACTGTTTACCGTCCACCAGGTCGACCCTGGCATTTAGTGCCATCAATAGGTCGTTGTCCGTCAGTCGCTTGAGAAATGCTTCGGTGCGAATGTACTGACGCTGATACTCTTCAAGGAATTCCATCGCCTGCTTCAATATCTGAGTAGGCTCACCGTCGTCCCCAAACAACGCTTCACCCTCCGCCGTATTGAGGCCCGCAAAACTCTCGTCTATGCATACCATCCGTTGCTGCTGTTCCTGGGTCTCTGCCAGCACAAAGGGATAGCGGCGCACGAAGGCCGGGATATATCTCGCGTCCCACTTACCTTCCTTGTCGATGAAAAGATTCTCTTCGTTGCGCAAGCCGAGCAGAGCCACCGGTACGGTGGTGTCGCCGGCCTGAGCAAACACGATTGGGTATTCCTTGGCGGCCTCCGTGAATTCTATTCCTGCCAGCACCACCGAATTGGTCTTGGTGGCAAAACCGTAATCTCCCGACAGCGGTTTGATCTTGGAATCTTTGTGCACCACCTTATTCAAGGCGACAGGTTTTTCGTAGAATAAGAGATTAGCCATTGGAATCCTTATGCGTTACCAGTTGAAGTTCGAGTTAATGAATGTCAATTCGCTTAGCCAGCCTTTCTGCTCAGAAATCCTGGATAGTATCAGATAGCCGGATGCACCGATGCCTACAGATCAAATATAGACCATCGATAAAGGGTTGGCGAGTTCCCGATCGGGAACTCGCCAATCTGGATCACTTTCCTCCCGTTGCCAGATCCTGCAATGCAGCTTTCATTCGATCATCCAGCCAGGTATCGAAGTCCAGACTACTTACCGGTGAAGTCACTATGTCTTCCACTTCGATGATGGGTGCTTCACCTGCAGATCCGTACTGAATCTCCCGCAGGACACTATCGGTGGAATATAGATCGACCGATGTACCCTCAACTGGAACAGGGTGGTCCAATCACCATGGTGGTTGAACAGCGTTAGATCGCCACCGATGGCGCCGAGCACCTGGTGTGCCCCGGTTCCGCCCACGATGTGTGCGGAAAATGCCTCTGTCGGGCTTCCCAGTAACACCAGTCCAACTGTTGGCTCCTGCACCAGCACTTCATTATTGGCAGTTACGCCATCAATGTTGGCCGAGACCAGGAACCCGTCGGTTCCGCCCGCTAGCACACTCAGCGTCCCGCCTACGTTCACTTCAATCGCATCCGCGAGAGAACCGATGGTGCCGCTCGACTGCAGGGAACTACCGAGAACAGAGGTGATGTTCACGGTACCCGCGTTACCGTCGAGGATGTCACCGCCGGAATTGATCGCCAGCGTACCGCTGACGGACACATCCCCAACAACCACGTCACCATTCAGATTGGCCAGATCCAATGAACCACTTAGGGTCGAATCTCGCAGCGTCAGTGCGGTTGAGTTGCTGATCGAGGCATCGCCCGTATTCAGCGTCAAGCTGCCTACCGCAGTCTCAATACCGTCAACCGCGGCATTGCCACTTATCGTCAAGGTGTCAGCCGTAACGTTTGCTTCAGCGCCGTTACCGTCCGTAAGCGCACCTGTCGATGTGAGATTGACCGCATCCGCCGTGACGGCATTTAGCATCGTCACGCCGTCGTTGCTCAGATCGAACTGACCGCCGAGATCGGAATCTTCCAACTCCAGCGTACCCGTGTTGTTAATGGATGCATCGTCAGCGTCGATCGTCAGATTGGCAACAACCGTCTCGATGTCATCCACGTCTCCTGTCGCCGTGATGGTGACGGTATCGGCAGTGATATTCACTGTAGCGGCGTTACCATCTGCAATCGAACCGGTCACACCGATGTTCACCGTCTGACTCGCCGCATTGAGATGTTCCATTGTCAGCACGCTGCCGATGGTCAGATCAAACTGACCGGTGACAGTCGAGTCCATCAAGGTCACATCACCGGTATTGGTGATGGAAGTCGCAGCCGTCTGCAGGGTCAAGGCGGAGACTGCCGTCTCGATGTCCGTGACTGCATTGCCACCCGTGATCGTCAAGCTCTGCCCTGTCACATTGACTGCCGCGGCGTTGCCATCCGTCAGCGCGCCACCCAGGTCCAGAACAACCGCACCGGCCGTACTGGCAACGGTACCGATGGTCAGTGCCGATGCTTCCGACACATACAGATCGCCCGCGATAGCCGTTGTGGTACTAAACGTGTCCACATCGGTAGAGAGACTGCCGAGAGCCGATCCCACATCACCACCCGCAGCGATACTCAGCGACGTTCCCGTGATGGTCCCGCTGGAGCGCGTGATTCCACCGGCAGAACTTAGGCTGATCGTCCCTGCATCGGTATCGATAGCGGCAAGAGGCAAACCACCGGCCGTACTGGTCAGATCGACGGTATTACCGGCCGCACCATCAGCATCGGCGCTGACTGAAACCGTCGCGTTGACGTCGGTATCGATTCCGCCAGTGCCGGCAACCAGTACCACCGAGCCGCCGGTGATATTCAGAGTCGCCGCATTGGTGTCCGTAATCGTGCTGACAGCGTTCAGATTCACGTTCCCGCCACTTGCATTGATCGCACCGAGCGTAAGCCTATGGGAGATCGGAGGGTGACATTACCATCCTGAGCCGTCCCACCGGCATCCTGAATCATCACTGCAACACTGGTGCTGGCTGCCACGTCCGTATCGATGATGGAAGATGCAGTCAGAGAAACAGCACCACCGGTGATGTTGGTAACACCAGCGAGATTCTGATCCGTGATTCCGCCATCTTCCGCTACCAGCACGACTGTGCCTGTACCGGCACTTGCGGTCACAACGTTCAGGCTTCCCAGCAAGCTGGTTACGTCGATGTCGCCGTTGGCGCCGGCAACCGTGCTGTCCAGCGTTACATTACCCGCTGGGATTATATCTGCACTGATGCCGCCGCTGGCAGACATCGAAACATCGTCACCTTCGATATTGAGGGCCACACCGTTGGCATCCGCGATGGATCCGCCCGTTGAGTCAACGGTCACGTCACCCCGAGCAACCACACCTGCGTTGAGTTCACCTAGAGTAATGTCACCACCAGCATCCACATCGATTTCAGCACCACCACTGGCGGTCACTCTGGCGCCACTCACCATGGTGATCTCACCTGTACCCGTCCCCGACACATCACCATTGCTGTCAGCGGTGATAGTGATCTTGCCGTTTGCTCCGGAGGCCAAGGTAAGGATGACCGCGGTTGCGTCCATGTGGACATTGTCATTCGACGTAATGGTAACCGTGCCGCTCGTGTTCAGCGCGCCGGACTGGATCGAGCCACCGTCCTGGATATACACACCGTCCGCCGCGAGATCACCAGCTGAGCTCAAAGTCACGTCACCACCGGAATCGATCTCGGATGTGATATAGAGCGGGCTGTTACCCCCAGTCGCCGATATGCTGATATCACCGGTACCGGTGGTCTGGACCACCTGGTCAACGGTAAGCGAACCATCGTTGACAATGGTAATGGTGCCACTGCCACTAGTGATGATGTCGTTCAGCATCCGAGTGGTGTCGTTGCCGGCGGGATCGGTAAACTTGGACGCCACCGGCGTCACGTTATCGATAAAGACGTCCTGATCCTGACCACCGGTCGCTTCCAGCAGATCGGTACCGGTATAGATCTTGACGCTACCGGTTGGCGCATCTGCAACAACATCGAACGCCTTGATTCTGGTGGTGTCGAGTTGTGTGATGTCGCCACTGGACTGAATTATAACGGCCCTTTGTATAGTGGTATCGGTATCGTCTCTGTTGGCGGAGATATTCGCATTGACATTGATATCTCTGTTCTCACCGCCTGTGAACAGGAACAGGTCATTGTTGGTACCGGTTAAGTCGATCGCCGTATTGACGACCATGGCTCCGTCCAGTGCACCGACGAAGAGCTGCTTCTGAGTTCCGCCCGTCATGCCCGTGCCGGCCAGACCGCTTAACATGTCCTCGACATCCAGCAATGCGCTGTCGACCACCATCAACTGGTTGTGACCGGCAGTTGCCGTGGATGTGATGCCGGTAAGACCTGTTACCGTAATCTCAAGAGCTTCTGACTTGGACCCAGCGATCGTAAATGCCGCAGTGCCGCCCACATCTCCAGCCGCAGTCAACGTAATGGTATCGCCCGTGATGGTACTTGAGTCACGACCGTCATCGCGAATTGAACCTGCAAAGGTCTGCACGGTGACATTGCCATCGGTGCCGGCGTCCACGTCGGCCAGGGTGATGTCTTGCCCACCGTTTGCCGCCGTACCTGCCGTTAGACTGATATTGGCGCCCGCTGTCCCAGCAGTTTCGATACCTGCATCAGCACCCATGGTGACCGCACCGGTACCACTGTTATCCGAGTCCGCTAGATAGGTGATGGATCCACCTGATGTGGCAACGTCTATGGCTGCGTTCTGGGTAATCGAGCCCGCAGCGGTATTTATCACATTACCAGTCGCCGTAATCGCTTCGACAATGCCCAAATCACCGCCGGTCGTGAGCGTGATCGCCGCACCTGTTATGCCGGTGACTCCATCGACCGTATCGACCTCGAAACCGTCGGCTTCAGTGAAGGTCACGTCAAATCCTGCTGCCGCGACGGCGAGATTATCAACGTTGGATGACGCGTCGGTCATATTGACGGCGCCGCCCGCGTTGATGGCGAGGTCATTCGCCACAATGCCGCCGGCTGTTCCGGTTACGGTGCTGCCGGTTGTCAGGTGAGTGGTGGCTACGTTCAATATACTAACGTCGCTCGACACCGTGATCGCGCCGGCCGTGGCTGCACCGATCAATAGTCGGCTGGCAGTAATTCCCGTCGTTTCTGCAGTGGTAAGCTCAAGTACATTGTTAGCCAGTGTATCCGCCGCACCGAGGTCAACCGCATCTCCTGCGGTCGTCTGCACCAACGTAACGGTTCCACCCGTGCCCGCATTGATCGTACCCGTGAGGTCCATATCTTCAGCAGTTAAGGTGATGTTCGCTCCAGCCGGCGTGCTTGAATTACTCGCCACAGCGCCGGTCAACGTGATCAGTTGACCTGCGATCGTCGTCAGAGAAAGCGTGCCGCCATTGCTAGCAAGTCCGGCTGCAGCTACGGTGATGCCGTTTGCAGCTTCAGTTACTGACACGGTTCCGGCACTCGCGGTATTGGCTCCGGATACGGTCAGTGTCGCACCAGCCGCACTGTTGTACTGAATATTGCCTGCGCTGACATTGTTGAGTGTAACCGTCGGGACGACGTTATTCTGGGTTAACGTAATGCCGTTGGTGGCACTCGCACTCAGGGTCGTCGAGGTTATCACCGCGGTCTGGGTGATATTCGATCGGCTGTTGCCCGTGGCAATATCGCCGGCAGCCAAGATGACGTCGTCAGCAGCAACGGTGTTATCGATCGCCAACGTCTCCGTCACCCCAGCGTCATCGTCGGTGTCGACACTCGCAGTAAGATCGCCAGTGCCAAGATTTATCACACCACCCAACGTAGCAGCGCCAGTCGAGTTGACCGCGACACTTTGATTGGCAGCGGACGTGATTGCGGCGATCGTTACATCGCTGTCCGCGTTGGTTGTCGAGAAGGTCGCTGTCTGCGTACCGGTGCCATCCAGGTTCACGGGGGCACCAACCGTAAGATCTCCTCCCTGCGCATCAACGGTAACGTTGGCTACCTGAATCGCGTTTACTGTACTCAGCGAGATCCCAGCTCCGGTCGATGTAATACCAAAATCGAGGTCAATGGTATCGTCAGCACTGGTCCCGGCAAACGTCACTGCACCAGTTGTGGAGACAGCTCCTGCCAACAGCAGGGTAGCTGCGCCGGCATCATCATCACTGTCCACTGTGACCGTGATCGCGCCTGCACCCCCTGTGTCAAGAGTTGCGCCATCCAACGTTACGCCACCCTCGGCCGCAACGGTCAGGTTTGCCGCGGCGCTGTCGGTTACGGCAGCCAGCGCGACATTGGCGTCACCAGTCGCGGTGATGATATTCGTACCGGCACCGTCCAGGTCAATGCTGGCTATGTTGTTGGCAGTAGCCATGGACACGCCGCCCGCAGCAGCTGTGATGTCTACGTTACCGGCCAGAGAAACTGTTTCACTTCCTGTGGCAGCAGTTCCATCCACGGTTAGTGTGGTGACGTCAATGTCGCCATTGACGTCAAGATTGTCCGCACCGTCGCCGTCGGTATCCAGATTGATATCGAGCACGCCTGCGCCGCCGGCGTCGAGTACAACGCCAGCCAGGGTCGCACCTGCTTCACTGGTCACAGTCAAGTTGGCAGAGGCGGCATCAACTACCGCTGCAAGATCAACGGCGCCGGCGGTACTGGTCGCAACGTTGGTCCCAGCGCCGGACAAATTGATTGCCGTCACGCCGCTGGATGCGGTCACACTCGTGCCTTGGAGATTCACGTTTGCCGCAAGATCGGCACTGACCGCGTTTTGAACGGTCAAGGCACCACCGGAGGTAACATTGCCATCGACATCGATGATATCGTCGTTGTCCGTACCACCGGATAGGGTGACGGAGTTTTCCGATCCGAGCACTCTCAACCCCAGACTGTCACCCACGCCAAACGTGTTGTTGATGTTGAGGGCGACTCCCAATCGCGCTTCGCCGGTAAACTCGCTGCCGAAATTATTCAGGTCGACACTGCCGGAAACACGCCTGGCTCTCTTCAGATCCACATCCAGATCGGTTCTACCTTCCTCCTTGCCCACTTTGAAAGTTGCCGACGCGTCCACGCCGGGAAGATCGTTGAGCAACAACATGGCTCTCTCGACATTCTTCCTGCTGACAACGGTGCCTGACTCCATGACTCTGATATGTCTTCCGACCAAGCCGTTGGAGAGCCCGGCTTGATTGTCGACATTGACTGTCCCAATCAGACCTTCGAGGACAGCGATCTCAATGACCCCTTCCTGGATCTCCTGCTCGGGTATATACGCCCGTGCAACCAGGTAGCCAGCATCCCGATAGAAATTGGTGATCCGGTTCGCGGCTCTCAACATATCTGCAAATGCGACCCGGGTTCCGGCCATATCCGCAATCAGGTGATTGAGTGACTGGCTGCTGAACACCGTATTGCCGGTGATATTGAACCGGGTCAGTGCAAGCTTCATGCTGCCGACCGGTGCGTTCATGGGCGGTCGGTTGGGCATCGAGAACGTCGGTATTGATGCTTTTGGCTGAGGACTGGTCGTCTCAACATCCTTGAGCATCACACCTGGATTGGCCGCACCTAGATTTGCCGCACTCCAGGCTTGAGAGGACACCATCAAGCACATGAGTACCATAATGCCAGCTTTGAGTCCGTGCCTTGTGTTAAGAGTCATTCTGTTCTCCCTACTTTCGCAGAATTGTTGATCTTTCCGAGTATCTCAAAAACCTATCGAGGGGGATATCCCTCCCGATCACCTCACGTGAGTAAACTATCGATTGGGGAAGATTTGATGATGTATCTTTTTCTTAAAGTGGCAGTGATGTATCTGAATCACTACGCTTTCTGACGCCCTCCCTGATTGGAAATTTCCCTGCAAACGCACATATACGGGGCTGGTCAGTGTGAATCACCGTGCTCGGCAGGTACACAGCTTTTTCACTCTCATTCCAGATTTAATCCACTATTCTAGACGAACGGTTGCAATTTACCCGTAACCTGTACAAAAAAAACCCACAGCGCACTACGAGCCACTGGATTTGGTCAATAATTGACCAAATCCAGAATGATACCAGTGCACTGCAGGATTCCATCAGGCACGCCCTCCCTCGGTACGGACAGGGAGTCGGAGATCGGCTGCAGGCCGCCTGCCTAACGGGGTTCAGGAGACGGCATAGATGCCATCCAGGTTGCGGAAATAGGAACGGTAGTCCAGGCCAAATCCGAAGACATAACGATCATCCACTTCCAGGCCAAAAAGGTCCGGACGCGTGCCCTCAACCTTACGGTCGTGTTGTTTGTTGATGAGGACGACCGTGTACACCTCTGCCGCGCCTTTTTGCCGGCAGTATGCGGAGATTGCGGCAAGCGTCTTGCCCTCGTCGAATATGTCATCGAGCAGGATCACAGATCGCCCTCGGAGCGACTGCTCAGGTTCCACCCGCCAGACCAGATCTGCGCCCGTGGTCGCTCCCCGGTAGCGACTGACGTGTACAAAATCCACGTGCAGATCGATAGTCAATCGAGTGAGCAGATGGCCGCTCATGACCATGGCGCCATTCATGACGCAGAGAAGAAGCGGAGTTTTATCAGAGAACTTCTCATTCACGACTGCAGCGAGTCGCTCGAGCGCTGCCGCGATCTCATCGGGGGTGAACAGAGGAACCGCCTGTTGCTTTATCCTTTTCAACTCATCCTGACTCACAATCATCGTTTTTCTTGCTCGCCTTAATCGTTTTCCTTGCTCGCCTTAATAGTCGTCGTTATTTCAACTCATCGTGACTCAGCCTGGCGCACCCCTAACGATTCCGCTTGGTCAACACATCCCAACAACCCTAATCAGGTAGACGGCTGGCTCTCTGCCGGAATCCGGTAGCGCGTCACTCCAGTAGTTAGGAGACTTCTTCACACTGTCTTGCAGATTCATAAAAAGCTTGCGCGTCAGGAAACTCGCTAGCGTGGTCATCAGCACGACGGTGAACACTGACAATACTGTCGGGTTGACGATAATACCGACTCTCGTAGAAAAAAGACTTTCCAGACATTCCATTCGTCCCTTCTTCCGCATCGCTCAGTCGGAAACAATACAGCAAAAAGCCACGATTCGCGAGCTTGCAGCGTAGAGATCCCAGCTACGATTCTGCCGACAGAAGCGCTGCCGATCAGTGACTAACGCTTGACTTTTAGCTTGCTAAAAGTCTGAAGCTGTATATAATCACAGCTACTGTATATAATTCCATATATAGGGAAACCCAGCACATGATCAAATTAACGTCCCGGCAAAACGAAGTTTTGAATTTCATCAGAAACTATATCGATGAGACCGGTTTTCCGCCAACGCGGGCGGACATCGCCGAAGAGCTCGGATTCAGGTCCGCCAACGCGTCGGAAGAGCATCTAAAAGCACTCGCACGCAAAGGGGCGATCGAGATGATTCCGGGCACCTCCAGGGGAATCAGGCTACCGGACAGCGAAGGCATTCCCATTATCGGCCGTGTGGCCGCTGGCAGCCCCATACTGGCGCAGGAGCATGTAGAAGATTACTGTGAAATCTCACCCAGTTTCTTCCGGCCCCGAGCTGATTTCCTATTGATGGTGCGCGGCGACAGTATGAGGGACTGTGGAATTCTGAATGGCGATCTGCTCGCAGTACACAAGACAGATCAGGTGAACAACGGCGACATCGTGGTGGCCAGGATCGATGAAGACGTCACGGTTAAGAGGCTGAAGCGCCATCGCAGTAGATACCAGGTCAGTCTGTTGCCGGAGAACAGCGATTACGAACCGATAGAGCTGGACCTGCGCGAGGAGGAGCTGATTATCGAGGGGTTGAGCGTAGGTGTGATCCGCCACTGACGGCGGTCGAGCCCTTCTCAATCAGCGACACGCAAGTGTCATGTAGCATCTGCTTGCTAGCGCCAAGTGGTATGCTGTTAGCAAGTGATTAGCTACTAGCAGCCCGCGCTTTGCGCTTCTTGCGGCTCTGCTCCTCTTTCCAATGCCCATCAACATAATAGGCGCGCCAGCCGGTCTGTTTTCCATTTTCTTCCGTAGTTACGTAGCTCTCCTTGGTCTTGCGTGCATAGCGAACCAAGCTGCGGCGTCCCTCAGGGTCCTTCACGGGTGCCTTTAGCAGGAAATGATATTTGGGATCGATCTCCTCCTTGTGGGGAAGCAACTCGTCTACATAGGGCGCCCGCGTTTCCCGGTTTTTGGGAAACTGGCTGGCAGCAAGAAAGATGCCCGCAGCACCATCTCGCAGCAGGTAAGTATCATCAACTTTCTGACAGCGTAATTCCGGCATGGGAACCGGTTCCATCTTAGGTGGAGCGGCCTCACCATTGCGCAACAGTTTGCGTGTGTTCTTGCAGTCACTGGCGCTACAACCGAAGTACTTGCCGAATCTGCCAGTCTTAAGCTCCATGTTGGCGCCGCATTTATCACACTCGATAACCGGCCCTTCATAGCCCTTGATCTTGAACGCTCCCACTTCCACTTCGAACTCACTACAGTCCGGATTATTGCTGCATACATGCAGCTTGCGTTTTTCATCGATCAGATAACTGCTCATGGATGTATCGCATCTGTCACAGCGGTGCCTGCTTCTCAGCAGTCGCGATTCCTCCTCATCATCGCACTCGGTGGCCACCACTTCATCACCCGGAACGAGATTTATGGTCGACTTACACCTCTCCTTGGGGGGCATCGCATAACCGGAACACCCCAGAAACACGCCTGTGCTGGCCGTGCGGATCTGCATGGGTCTGTCACACTGTGGGCAGTGGATGTCAGTCACGGTGGGAGCATTGCTGCGCATCCCTTTTTCCTGATGCGCGAGTTCCAATTTGTGGCTGAAGTCTGCGTAGAATTCGTTGAGAAGCTCTTTCCATTGAATCTTGCCGTTGGAAACCCTGTCCAACGACTCCTCGAGTTCAGCGGTAAAGCCGTAATCCAGCAGGTCATGGAAGTTTTCGACCAGACGGTCGGTGACGATGTCGCCTATTTTTTCCGCATAGAACCTTTTGTTCTGAACGGTCACATAACCACGGTCTTGAATGGTGGAGATGATCGAAGCATAGGTGGAGGGCCTGCCGATCCCCCTTTTCTCAAGCTCCCGCACCAAACTGGCTTCCCCGAATCTCGGCGTCGGTTTGGTGAAGTGCTGGCTGGGATCCAGCTTCAGCAGAGTCAGCTTGTCGCCCACTTTATAATCGGGCAGTGGGGTTTCATCCTCTCTCCTCGTTGCAGTTGGCTGTACGCGCGTATAGCCGTCGAAGAGGAGAACCCTGCCGCGCACGCGCAGTTCCAGATCTCCCACTGCCACCAGAACCGTCGTGCTGGTATATTGGGCCGCCGGCATCTGACAGGCAACAAACTGGCGCCAGATCAGCTCGTAAAGCCGTTCCGCATCCCTGTCCAATCCCCTCACCGCACCCGGCTCCACCATCACATCCGAAGGTCGAATCGCTTCGTGCGCTTCCTGGGCGCCCTCTTTGCTGGCGTAGAATTTCGGTTTATTGCGCAGGTAACGATCGCCGAACTTCTCCTCGATGAATGATCGACACCCGGTCACCGCCTCAGCACTCAGGTTGGTTGAGTCGGTCCTCATGTAGGTGATATACCCAGCTTCGTACAGCTTCTGCGCCAGGGTCATGGTCTTCTTCACACCGAATCCCAGTCGGGTACTGGCCGCCTGTTGCAGCGTGGAGGTGATGTAGGGCGCACCAGGATTCGTCTGGGTGGGTTTGTCCTTTCTACTGCTGACCTGATATTCAGCTTCTTTAAGTAGCGCTAAAGCAGCATCCGTCTCTTCTTTGCTGCCGGGCTTGAATTTCTTCCCTTTGAACTTGTTGACCTGAAATCTGACCGGGTCTTCACCTTGCTGCTCCTGACGCAGCAGATCGGCAAACACCTCCCAATACTCGACCGGGATGAAAGCTCTGATCTCCCTCTCCCGCTCAACGATCAGTTTGACCGCAACTGACTGTACTCGCCCGGCAGACAGACCTCGGGCGATCTTGGCCCACAGCAACGGCGATACCATGAAACCTACCACGCGATCGAGGAATCGTCTGGCCTGCTGGGCATTAACCCGGTCCATATTGATGTCACCGGGATTCTGGAACGCCTCTGTGATGGCATTCTTGGTGATCTCATTGAACACGACCCGCTGGTATCTGGCCGGGTCCCCGCCGATCGTCTCCTTCAGGTGCCAGGCAATCGCTTCCCCTTCCCGGTCCAGGTCCGTGGCCAGATAGATCTTCTCGGAATTCGCGGCTGCTTTCTTGAGCTCAGCCACTACCTTC
>CEPX01023670.1_pt1 | contig 20895 bp, 19 predicted proteins | sample 361361 | NCBI WGS metagenome assembly CEPX01 (sample SAMEA2619974, study PRJEB7988) | marine metagenome | biome: marine biome (ENVO:00000447); feature: mesopelagic zone (ENVO:00000213) & marine oxygen minimum zone (ENVO:01000065); material: "saline water (ENVO:00002010), including plankton...
CTATTTTACTTTTCATTTTTTAATAAATAGGAATTAAGAAAATAATGCCTAAAGTAATCCTCTTTTTATTTTGAAATATTTCTATTAAATAATTATTCTTATTAGAATATTTGTTTCAGGATTGTTTATATAATCCCATTATAAAAATATATTAAATCTTTATAGTGATTTATATGGCTAACGAAACTAAGATTATAAGGAATGATGGAAAATTATTAAGTAAATTTTATCCAAATGGTTTTTCCCCTACAACTTTATTATCAAAATTAGATAATAACGAACTTTATTTTGTATATAAGCATGATAATATTGACCCATATTATTTATTATTGAAATACAACCCTAAAAATGATGAAAAAATAGAGATATCATATGGTCCAACCGGATATCCTAGAAGAATAGACAAAAGAATTTTTAATGGAAATGATAATAAACTTAAACTTGAAAATATCATTCTCCGACACGAACAAAATAATTTTTCTGTAAACAAAGAATTGCTTCCTGTAGATAACGTACCATTTAATGAAAGTTTAGATGCAGGGCAGCTTACGGGATTATTAATTGATTATTCTCTGGAATTAGTACAAAAGCATAACATAAATGATGAGGAACATGATATTTTTAAGTTTCTTTCCTCCCACAATATTATGGCGCGATTTAAAGACTACAGCCAATTAATACATTCAAATGCAATAGTTCCTGATTTAAGCGATATTCTTACGGTTGTAAATGTTTCAGATGGTTGTGGCAATGATTGTAGGCATTGTCCTGAAGGTGGAAACCTTAAATTGTATTCAAAAGAAGACATCAGGTCTGAGATGATAAAAGTATTGCAATTGCACATAAAATATCATCCCAACACAATACGTAAAATGACTGAAGGATTCTTAAACACCTCAGATATTTTGTGGTATGAAATTCAAAAGAGTCAAATTAAGCCAGATGAAATAGCTAAAATGTTTTTTGAATATTTCCCCTGGACACAAAAATTAGGGACATTTTTTGGGGTGAAAAATCTTCTTAATGTATCTAAAGATCCAAATTTTGGAAATATAATTACAGGTAATTATTTGAAAAGTTTATATGATGCTGGTATTAATAGAGGATATGTTGGAATTGAATCTGGAAATTCAAAGGTTTCTGCAATTCTTAGAAAAAATGAAACATACGGGGATAAATTAAAAGCATTAGATTTACTAAAGGGTTCTGGAATAAAAACAAAGGCAATTGTGCTAGTTGGTGTTGGAGAATCCTATATTACAGGAGATGATGAAGAAATCAAAAGTATTGATGCAATGCAGGATACAATTAAGTTATTGGAAAACACTAGTCCTTACAGGGTAATGATATCAAGATATTTGCCAAATGAAAATTTGCCTTTAGAAAAATTAAGAAAAGAAGGCCAATTAAAGGATTATAAAGACAAACATGGAATTCAAAAAGAAATTGATATGTTGACCAAAGCTATGAATTGGAAAAATATAACTGTAGAACAGGATTACGAATCATTTGTTGTTGGAAAAGCAAGAAAATAATAAAATTTAACTGTATGCAATAAACTTTATAAACTCCTCTAAATCTGTTTCTTATATGACCCGCGGCCTGTTCATTGGAAGGTTCCAGCCATTCCATCTGGGGCACTTAAACGACATAAAAAACGCCTTAAAAGAAGTTGATGAATTAGTTATAGGCGTTGGAAGCTCTGATGAAAAGCACACTAAAGAGAACCCTTTCACTGTAAAGGAAAGGATTGAAATGATGGATTTAGTTCTTCCAAATAATGATATACAGAACTATACGGTTTTTCCCATTCCGGATTTTCATGATGACAAGAGATGGGTTGAGCACATTGAGACTTTAGTTCCTGAATTTGATTTAGTGTATACTGGAAACAAATGGACTGAAAAGTGCTTTAAAAAAAAGTATAAGGTAAAGAAAGTAAAAATCATTAAAGGGATAAGCAGCACAATAATAAGGCATAAGATGATTAAAAATCAAGACTGGAAAGCAATTGTCCCGAAAGAAACAGCTGATTATATCAAAAAAATTAATGGAGTGAGAAGAGTTAAAAGGATTAATTCTAAATCAAAGTAATCCTACCCAAAAACTTCCTTCAAAAACCCTTTTTTCTTCTTGTTTTCTTTTTCAAACTGTTTTAAGATATCTTTTCCCTTCTTGCTCAATTTCTCAGGAACATGAATAATAACTTCTACATTTTCATTTCCGGTCCCATGGCCATGCAGATAGGGAATTCCTTTCCCGCTCATCTTGAATATGGTATTAGTCTGTGTTCCTGCAGGTATCTTTAATTTAGCCTTGCCTTCCAAAGTAGGAACTTCTATTTCTCCGCCTAGAGCTGCAATTGTAAACGAAATAGGGATCTTGATGTAGATATCATCGCCATGCCTCTCAAACACGTCATGCTCTTTAATATGGATTATGACATATAAGTCTCCGGGATGAGCGCCTTTTTCGCCTGCTTCCCCTTGCTCCCGGACTAATAAATTTGTCCCTTCTTCTGCTCCGGCAGGGACATTTATCTCTATTTTTCTTGTCTTTTTGACGACACCTGTACCATCACAAACTTTGCATTCATTTTTAATATGTTTTCCCTGCCCCTGGCATTTCCTGCACGTGCTTGTAGTGGAAAACATTCCAAAAGGCGTTCTTTGAGTGCGCCTCTGCATTCCTGCGCCGTTGCAGTCAGGGCAATTAACAATATCATCATCGCTTTCAGCTCCTGAACCATGGCACTTATCGCATTGTTCAAGCCTTGGAACATCAATATGCTTTACTATTCCGTTAGCAGCCTCTTCTAAAGTAATTTCCATATCATACCTTAGATCAGAGCCTCTCTGGGGCCCTCTTTTCCTCGACCTTCCAAATCCCCCTCCAAAAAATCCCTCAAAAATATTATCAAAATCAAAACCACCGCTTTCAGACATGATATCGCTGAAATCAAATCCCTCAAAACCAGAGCCAAACTGCTCAGCCGTAGTTCCGAACTGGTCATATCTTGTCCTTTTCTCGTCATCTGCCAAAACAGCAGCTGCCTCATTTATCTCCTTGAACTTTTCAGTACTGCCTTCATCCTTATTAAGATCAGGATGGTATTTCTTGGCTAATTTCTTGTAAGCCTTCTTTATCTCTTCTTTGGTATCTGTTTTATTCACACCAAGTATCTTGTAATAGTCCTTTGACATTTTTATAGCCCTAATTCTTCCTCAATCTTTTTTGAAAACTCAAGCTCTTTAGTAAAATTTTTTTTATATCTTTTTGTCAGATCTTCAAACCTTTCTTCCAGGCTTGTAATCCTGTCATCCACAACCCTTTTATCAGCATAAAAAACAATCTTTTCCTCTGTTGTTTCCGAACGTATTTCCTTTTCATCCAGCTTATACAGGCTGTGCTTCCTTATAGCTTCAGAAATCTCCAAAAAGCCCATGCTTTTTAATAACTTTGCCCCTTCTGTTACATGATTGTCTTTTATCCTTTCGATATCATGCAATAAAGAAGCAGCAATAACTAATTCCTTGTTTATCTTCATGCCGCGATTAATCAGCTTATCAGCAACATCTTCAGCAACCTTGCATACAATCTTGCAGTGCTCTATGATGTGCTCAGGAGTATTATTTCTACTTAGAATCTCTATGCATTGCTCTTTGGAAGGTATTTCCATTTTTTGTTGTAATAAATTTAAAAAAAATAAAAAGAATTATTTCTTCTTTTCTTTTTTCTCGTCTTCCACTTTGTACTCTGCATCAACTACTTTCTCATCTTTCTTTCCAGAGCTTCCTGCACCTTGTGGTCCTGAGCCTCCTGAACCTTGCGCTCCAGCACCTTGAGATTGCTTTTGCTTTGCCTGCTCTGCAGCAGCTTTCTGATACATCTCTGTTGACATTTTCTGCACTAATTGGTTGACTTCATCAGTCTTTTGCTTTAATGCAGCGATATCCTTCTTTTCAGGCTTCAGCAGCTCTTTCAGCTCCATTATCTTCCCTTTCACTGTCTCAAGCTCTTTATTATCAACTTTCCCTTCAAACTCCTTGAAGAGCTTTTCAGTTGAATAAACAAGGGCATCTGCATTGTTTATTGTCTCAATCTCTTCTTTTCTTTTCTTGTCTTCTTCTGCATGGGACTCTGCTTCTTTTTTCATCTTTTCAACTTCTGCATCATCCAGCTTGTTTGGCGCAGTGATCTTTATGCTCTGCTCCTTTTTAGTTCCTAAGTCTTTTGCAGTTACGTGCAATATTCCGTTTGCATCAATGTCAAACGTTACCTCAATCTGAGGCACTCCGCGAGGCGCAGGCGGCAATCCTACTAAATCAAACTGCCCTAGCACCTTGTTGTCATTAAACATCGGCCTTTCTCCCTGGCCAACCCTTATTGTAACAGCAGGCTGGTTGTCAGCAGCCGTTGAAAATACCTGGCTTTTTTTAGATGGTATAGTTGTGTTTTTTTCTATCAATTTAGTAAAAACACCGCCTAAAGTCTCTATTCCCAAAGTCAAAGGTGTTACATCCAACAGCAATATATCTTTAACTTCTCCGGCAAGCACTCCTGCCTGGATAGCTGCTCCTGTAGCAACACACTCCATCGGGTCAATTCCCCCCTCTACTTTTTTTCCGATAAAATCCTCTACAAACTTCCTTACTGCAGGCATCCTTGTAGGGCCTCCAACAAGAATTATCTTGTCAATTTCATTTGCTGAATGCTTTGAATCCTTTAATGCATTCTCAACTGGGTGCCTGCATTTCTCAATTATTGGAGTAACTAAAGATTCTAATTTAGCTCTTGTAAATTTCTCCATCTTTAGGTGCACTGGGCTGTTGTCTTTTTGTGTTATAAAAGGCACATTGATATCAGTCTCCATTGTTGTTGATAATTCGATTTTTGCCTTTTCAGCTGCTTCCCTTAATCTTTGCATTGCTGTATCATCTTCATTCAGGTCAATGCCTTCTTTCTTCATGAACTCATCAGTTATATGCTTCATTATAACATTGTCCATATCTGTTCCGCCTAGTTGAGTGTCTCCGTTAGTGGATTTTACTTCAAAAACACCTTCAGAAAAATCCATCACTGTAACATCTAAAGTTCCGCCGCCAAAATCAAAAACAAGAATCTTTATGCCCTTGTCCATCTTGTCAATTCCATAAGCCATTGATGCTGCTGTTGGCTCATTGACAAGCCTTACAACTTCCAATCCGGCAATTACCCCGGCATCCTTAGTTGCCTGTCTCTGGTTGTCATCAAAATAAGCAGGAACTGTAATAACAGCTTTGTTTATTGGCTCTCCTACAAACTCTTCTGCATCTTTCTTTATTTTTTGTAATATGAACGAAGAAATCTGCTGCGGTGTGTATTCCTTGCCATTGACTTTATATTTGAAATTAGTCCCCATCTTTCTCTTTGCAGCGTGTATAGTCCCTTGTGGATTTGAAACTGCCTGCCTTCTAGCTGGCTCTCCAACTAACATCTGCCCTTCCTTAGTCAAAGCTACAACGCTTGGAAAAGCTTTTCCGTATGCAGTTGTTCCCTCAGCACTCGGTATAATAGTAGCCTTTCCTGCCTGCAAAACAGATGCAGCAGAATTGCTTGTTCCTAAATCTATACCAATAATCTTTTCCTTTTTCATTTTAGTTTTTTCAGTCATTTTAATCCTCCTAATAGGTTTTATTTTATTTTTTTATTTCTCTTTTTTTGATTTTATTATCATAATTTATTTTATTTTTATTATTGATTTTTTAATTTTTATTTTGTTAATTTTTAATATTGGATATTTTTTATTGGTTTTTTCCTTTGTTGTTTTTTTTATTATTGAATTTTTTTATTGTAAAATTTTTAGTTGGGTCTGATTTAACATAATACCATTCTTTGCAGGCAACAAATATACACTCGACCGCATTGTCTCGTTATTTTTTCCGCTGAGGTTGCTTGTTGTTATTTTAATATCTCATAACTCAATATTTTCTTCAGTTTTTCTTTATCCGGAACCAAAACTTCCAGTTCAGCTCCTTTCAGCGTTTTACCGCCGCTTTTCAGGTAGACTGCATATTGCCTTACGCTCTCAGCATCATCCTTGTTCACAAAATGATCGAGCATGAACCACAAGCTTAACTGCTCGCCGAAAGGCTTGCATGCCATTGATATCTTACATTCCAACGGCTTTGCTTCATGGATTTTGCATTTTAATTCTTCATCAAAAAAAATGCACTTTCCATAAGGCCTGTTTTGCTTTAATATCTTTGGCCTGAACCTTTTTGTGTTGAATTTCTCGATTTCTTCCAAAAACTCTTTTTTCAAAACTTCTTCCTTGATATTCAAAATTTTAGCAATTCTTCCAATATCTTCTTCAACTAAAAACCCGCTGCCATATTTGCATCCATTGCTGCACATTTCACATTTGCACGAATATGCAAATTTTAACACTTCTTTTAATGGAGTTTTTTTAGTTAACTTAATTTCATCATCCAAAATTTTTTTGTTTTCCAATAAAACACCCATTTGTTATCAAAAATTTTAAATTTGAATATGAATTATTTTTTTTCGCACTTATTTTCTTCTTTCTCCTTAACTTTTTCACTAACCTTTACTTTGCTGTGCCTCAAAACCTTGTCATTAAGCATATACCCTTTCTGCAGTTCTTCCAAAACAATATCTTCGTCCTTATTGGATTTCTGCTTCAGCAAGACCTCGTGAAAAAAAGGATCAAACTTCTTGCCTAAAGCTTCAATTGGCCTTAATCCCTCATTTTCCAATAATGAGAATATCTGCGCATAAACCATCTCTATTCCCTTGACAAACTTCTCTTTATCGCTTGTATTCTTTAAGGCAATTTCAAATGTATCTATAGTGGGTAATATTTTATTGATGATATCTGCTTTAGCATACGTAATAAAATCCTGTTTCTCCTTATCTGTTCTTTTTTTGTAGTTTTCAAACTCTGCCTGCAGCCTTTGCAGTGATTCTTTAAGTTCCACAATAACATCCTTGTCTGTTTTTTTGTGCTCCTTCGCATGCTTTTCTTTAGCAGAATGTTTTGGATCTATTTTTTCATGTGTTCCTTTTTTTCCCTTTTCCATTTTTTACCAATATATTATCTTTATTCCATGTTGACTTTAAATCAACAGGGTTAGGGTAATATCAACCTATATTTAAAGTTTTCTATACTGTAGTATATAAATAATGATAATATTTATAAACAAGCAGTCATATAAGGGCATTATGAAGTACATTCAAAGAATCACAATAATAAAGCTAAGAAAGCCGGTACAGAAGAACATAAACCAGGAACTTCAATGGCTGGGCAGTTCATTAGGACTATTTAATCTAAGAGACAAAGATAAAAGCTGCTTCAGGGTATTTATTGAATTGGTTAAAAGCGCAAAGCAAAACAGGCCTTTATCCAGCGATGAATTAGCCTATAAACTTTCTTTAAGCAGAGGAACCATCATCCATCACATCCACAAACTGCTGGAATCCGGCATCGTAATCCACACTGCAGATGGCTATATCCTAAGAGTCAACAACCTGCAGGAATTAATCGATGAAGTGGAAAAAGACATGCTAAGAACCTGCAACGAACTAAAGAAAATGGCAAAAGAGATAGATAATGGATTGGGGTTTTAACTTAGAAACTTTTTGGATTAATATATGAAATTTTTTTGTTTGGTTCTACATATAACATGTTTATTCCCGCATTAACATTTGATAATTCTTTTAAGTTTCTCATTGCGTCTACTATTTGATCTTCAACATCTGAAATATATCCGCATTTTGACAAATCAGCCCATAGATGGCTATAATCTGCAACAAAACTTCTGAAACCTGCTACTAGCCTAACATTTAATTTTTTATAAAAATCATCCATTTTAGAAATAGCAGCCTTTGCACGCTTTGCATCAGTATTTGGAAGTATTACAGCCATTTCATCTATAATTTCTCCGGGAATTAAAATATCTGTTTTTCTAAAATTAGAGCTGAATTTATTTAAAGTTCTACCCTTATAGAATCTGCCTTTGCTGTTATCATCTTCTGAATGTTTAGCATAAATTAAAGCAAAGGGTTTTTTAGAATTATAAGATTGTTTTTTAATAAGATTATATTGATCTTCTGCTTCTTCTCCAGTATAGAAATTTGCTGGTGCAACAGCATGGGCTTTTCTTGGATTATAACTCTTTGCTTGTTTGAGCAATTCTCTTAAAATAAGTATTTCCTGGTCTTCATCTAAAATTACTTTACTTCTTGATTTTGAACATAAAAATTGATGTGAAATTAAATTATACTTATCTGAAATTACTTGTGGATCATGTTCCAGAGCATAATCCTTTTCAATAGCGTGAAAAGAATGAATGTTTTTATTTAATTTACCAAGATATGACAGTATATCAAGGCCATTATTATATTGGCCTGTAAATTGGTAGAATACTCCAAGCAGTTTATCTTTTGTTCGTATATCTTGAGGAAGATTACTGCTATATTTTATTTGTATTCCAGTATCAGATAATAATTTTTTTAATGTAGTGCTTATAGATTCGTTTTCTAAGACGTATATTGTTGGTTTTGCATCACCTCTTCTTCCTGGTTGGCATTCATCTTTTAAATTGCTTAAAAGAGTTTTTTTATCATCTATTTCTTCAGTTGAACCTTGAACACTACCTGAAACTCTATCTTCAAGACTATCCACTCTAATTGCTGTTTTAATCCTCATTTTCTTTAGTTAAGGACATCAGTAGCCAAATATGTATACTAATATATAAATGTAATGTATTAATATATTCTTAGATATAATTATTATATTATACAGATTATAGAATATATAAAAACAATTGAAATTATTTTTCTTTCATATACACCCATCCCCGCACACCAACACCATTTTAGTATACTAGTATTCAAAAACCGCAAACTATATATATGAGTTAGCATGCTAAAGTAGTTATGAAAAGCTCTAGAATCCTATTAATCCACTTATTGTTCTTATTCATAATCCCGCTTTCTTTTGCTGAGATAGGCATAACAGTTCCTGAAAAAGATGTTTACAATCTTGGAGAAAAAATAGCCCCAACTGTTTCCATCAAACAAGATGAAGATTACAATGGCTTCTTCAAGATGTATATTTCCTGCGATAAAAACGAGATGCAATATTACACATTTCCGCTAAATCTTGAAGCTGGCTCAAGAATGCAGGTAACTGTTCCTGAACTTCTTTTATTCAGCTCTATGCAGGGGCATTGCAGCCTAAAATCAACATTTGAAAAAATAACAGGAGAAAAAATAGATTCTGAATGGTCAAATGATTTTTTTGTGACAGACGGCATGGACATCACCATCGACACAAAACTGGAAGCAGAGCCTAGTGATGATATTATAATTGAAGGATTGATCAAAAAACACAGCAGCGAGTTATTAAATGGAGAAGCAGAAATAGCATTTGAAGGTGAAAAGACCACAACCGATATTATCCTGGGTAAATTAGAGCATACAATTCATATTAGCTATGATGCTGAGGCAGGAAACATCCCATTAACAATAACCGCAAAGGACAAGCACAACAATCAGGGTGAAAAAACTCTCCAGATTAAAGTAATCCCGATCCCGACAAAAATAAAAAGCAGTTTTGAAAATAGTGATTTGATGCCTGGAGAAACATTAAAGGCAATGGTTGTCCTTTATGACCATAATTCAAAGATAATGGACAGCAGCATAAATGTCAAAATTCTTGATCCAGATAAAAATCTAATTGCAGAAAAAGAGATTAAAAGCTCAAATAATTTTGAGTTTAAAACAGAAAGCAGCCAGATGCCGGGAAATTATTTTGTCCTGAGCTCATCCGGAAGCATAAAAGAGCAAAACACCTTTACAATAGAGGTTATAAGAAAAAGTACAATGAGGCAGGAAAACAGCCTAGTGCATGTTGAAAATATCGGAAATGTTGACTATAACGATGAAAAAACAATTATCCTTGAACGCGATGGAAACAGATACCTAATAAACAAAAAAATCAACCTTAAGCCAAAGGAAACAATTACAATTGACCTTTCAAAAGAAGTTCCTCGAGGTGTTTATGATATTATTTTGCCGGTTGATGAATCAACAGAAGCTGATACCGAAGAAGCAGAAACTAGTGCCGATGACAATGAAAATAATGATGAAACTGAAAATACTAAAGAAATTGTTGGCCCTCAAAACCTGATAGAAAACGTTCAGATAGACGACAACAGGCCCATAATAAAGAAGACTGCTGACGGCCTTTCTGCAGTTACCGGAGCTGTTGTTGGCACAGCAAACTACATCTCTTCAAAACCAAAACTTGCATCAACAGTCCTGATTTTAATAATTCTCGGGACAGTAACATACTACATCAGGGGCTTTATAATCAAAAAAGTAAAGGGCAAAAAGAGCGAAACATCTGACTTATTCGATGATTACCAGTTTGATGAGAAAAAAGAATGAAAATAATAGGCATTGAATTTAAAAAAATCAGTATAGGAAATTTTTTCCCGAAACAAAACAAGGTAGAGTTAAACATATCATTCAATGACGGCTCTGACAAGGAAATATCCAAAACAATTGACATTTCCACTCCGGAAGAGTCAGCAGAGGATATTTTAACTGATCTAAGAAAACTGGAAAAGAACATAAACAAAAGTGAAAACAAAGAATCTATAATCGAGAATTTTATGAACATAGTGATAAAGGAAGAAGACGAAGTTATAAGCAAAACTTCCAAATTCATCCATAATATCGGAATAAAGATTGAGGAAATAAAAGGAAAAAAAGACGCCGAAGGCTACCTAGACATGATAAGAGAGCTTAAAAGCTTAAAGATTGATTTCTAGTTTTCTGACTCGTCCAAAAAGCTCTGGGCTTGTTTATAAGGTATTATAAAATCTTCTGCTGCGCAATAAGGGCATCTTTTAGGCGGGTTTTCCTTCTGAAATTCATAATTGCATTTTTCGCATTGCAGCTTGAGCATATTCCCTATTATGCAATTGATATATTTAAATTTTGTGATAAAAAGAAAGATTTACATCAATAATAATAATAATAAAGTTTAAAAACAATAAAAAATACAACTATTAAAAAAGAATGCCAGCTAAAAAATGTATTATTGAAGTAGCAAAAGACGGCCCTTTATTGGTCAAAAATATTTCTAATCTTAAAAATTCTAAAGAGGAAACAATTGTTGCAAAAGATGTAATGGCCTTATGTAGATGTGGTGCATCTTCAAATAAGCCTTTTTGTGATGGGACTCATGGCAAGGTAGGATTTTCCGGAAAGCTTGAAAAATACAGGTCAAAAGATAAAAGAAATAAGTTTAAGGGAGATAAAGTAACTATTTTAGATAATTCCGGAGTTTGTGCTCATGCTGGCTATTGTGATGGTAATTTGCCAAAAGTGTTTTGGACTTTTGAAAATGAGAAACGGATACCCCATCCCGATAATGCATCCAAAGGAGAGATAATAAAAACTATTAAAAAATGCCCATCAGGAGCTTTGAGTTATAAGCTAAATGGCGAAGTATATGACGAAATAAAACGCGAACCAAGCATTTTTGTGAGCAAAAATGGACCTTTATATATTGCAGGTTATCCAGAGCTAAAAGATGAAATAGGCTCAAAACCTGATTCAAGGGAGCATTACACATTATGCAGGTGCGGCGGTTCTAAGAACAAGCCGTTTTGTGATGGAACACATCGGTATATTAAGTTTAAAGATGATGAGAATTAATTTAATTTGTAGCACGATTTATCATTAATTGGCTCTTTACTAACAAATAAGATATTATCCTTAACTTTTGTTTCGTAAACAGGCAAACAATAATTCTCTTTTCCCATAAATTTTCCATCTTTTAGATTGTATGCCCAATAATGCCATGGACACTCAACAGTTCCATATTCCACTTTTCCTTTATGTATGGGGCCTTTTTGATGGCAACATACGTTTGAAACTGCTATAAATTTTCCTTCATTTTTAAAAACTGCAACTGGTTTTTTGTTTATATAGAATTTTTTTCCTTTGTTTTCTTTAAAGTCATTGATTTTCGCCATTCCAATATATTTTTTATTATTAATTATAATTTCTTTATTGATGGATCTTATTTTTGAGTAAATTTTTTTGTCTTCTATAATTTTACTAATCCAACCAGCCGCATGAGAACCTAAGACTAAAGCAACAGAAGCATAAAATACTACTTTAAGAAATAGTGCTGCTGCTGTTAGCGCTCCTAAAAGCACATGCAATACCAGTGAAATATAAATAACCCATATTAAAACATGCAGTTGTTTCCATCCAAAGACATATGTTCTCATTATTTTCTTAATAATGCTGTACGGCGCAACTATAACCCAGAAAATCAGAAAAAATAGTATAGCTATTGAATGATAAAATAAGTTTGGATCATTAAATTCTTTTAATATATTATAAAAATAATAATAAATAAATGCATAAGTAATCATCAATGCCGCATGGATTATTTTCCAGTCGCTTGCCTTAACTTTTTTTTGCATGTAATCCCAAGAAGTTATTGCCATCCATAACATAATGAAGAAAGGAGTAAGTCCATAGAAAGTGAATGGTGAGGCAAAAGCATTCTTAAGGGAAAAATCAAAATATAATGGCATAATTATAGCAGCATGAAATGCTCCTAACAAAAAAACAACAACTCCTAAATGCCTTCTATAATAATATATTTTCAAGATTTTATCAGAAAATCTAGACCATGGACCAATTAATAAAGCAAGATTTATGAGAATAAATGCAAGTATAGCGGATGTTCTTAAAGTTAAAGTAGCTTGGTCAAGATTTCCGAATATTAATCTTGAAGCTATAAAAACTGCTAGTAAAGATAAAATAAGGTAAACATCATATTTCTCATATTTATTTCTTGTTCTCCAATATACAACCAAATAAATTACCAATAATCCGATTAAAGAATAAAATGCATTTTCCCTTATAAATTCAATAAAAAATACCGATAAGAGAAATAATACTGCTAAAAAAAGAATAAGAAAAATGAAGTTTGTTTTTTTTATCATATTAGATAAAAAGACCTATCACATCATACTTTTATAAATATTTCTGTTAAACTTTACTGCTACTTCCTTCTCTTCCAATTAGCAGTACTGCTTGGTCTTAATTTCTCAGCTCCTTTGCCTTTGTTGCTCCTTAATCCCCTGGATTTTCTTCCTGTTGATGTTAGGCCTCTAAAAACTCTGCCTTTATGCTGTGGCCTGGAAATCCAGTTTAATTTTTTATCTGAAAGAATTTGAGGGTGTGCCTTGTCAACTAAAATAACCTCATACCAATAATATTTCCCATCCTCTCCGGCATAATAGCTGTTAAGAACCTCGCAATTAACGTATTTCTTTACTGCTCTCTCTTCTGCAATAGTTTGATAAGATTTATTCACTATTTTTTTCCTTCCAAAATGCTTACTTCTCCTACCTTGCCTTATTTGCGGCCTTTGCCTTCCGCCCCTGATAAGGCGCTGTCTTACAATTAGAATTCCTTGTTTTGCTCTATAGCCGAGTGATCTTGCACGATCAAGCCTTGTTGGCCTGTCTATTCTTACAGTAACAGGCTCTCTTCTCCACTCAAAAATTCGCTGTTTTTGAACAGCTCTCAGATCTCCTTTTGGTTTCTTCCAAAACTCTCTAATATGCTTATACATTCCCATTTTTGCCTCCATTAATTATTATTTAAAGCGAGATTCAGGTAAGCAACTACCCACATTTCTCAAGACTAAGAAAAAGGCTTTTGTTTATAAACGTTATTGTTTATAGGATTAGTTACTAAAAAACAGTAAACTATATATATTTCAATAGAAAACAAAAACTAAAATGACAGTAGACAGCCAGAATATGATGAAAGTGATTAAGGACTTTCCTAAACAGTGCAGGGAAGCTTTAGAGCTTGCAAAAGGCATTTCTATTCCTGAAGAGATAAAAAATATTATTATTACCGGCATGGGCGGCTCTGCAATGGGTGGAGATTTGCTAAAAATCTACTTACACAATTCTAAAATTCCTGTTTATGTCAACCGGGATTACAAGATGCCGAATTTTGTCAATGAAGAGAGTTTGGTATTTGCTGTTTCTTATTCCGGAAATACAGAAGAAACTCTATCTTCATTTAATGATGCAAAAGAAAAGAATGCAAAAATCATTGCCATCACTTCAGGAGGTAAATTAGCAGATAAATGCGATAAAGTGATTAAAGTTCCTCAGGGATTGCAGCCAAGGGCAGCTTTAGGATATTTATTCTTTCCAATGCTTGGAGTTCTTCATAACACCGGCATCATAAGCGTAAAAAACTCTGAGCTTAATGAAATGCTTGAAATGCTAAAAGACGCTGATAAGTTTAGTGAAACTGGAAATACTTTATCCAAGAAGCTAAAAGGAAAAATTCCGATAATCTATGCTTCTGAAGCATTAGGTGCAATTGCCTTTAGATGGAAAACCCAGATAAACGAAAACGCAAAGGTTCCTGCTTTCTACAATGTTTTTTCAGAGATGAACCACAATGAAATTGCAGGATATAAAGGAATGGACAGGGCATACACAGCAGTCATTATCAGGGATAAAAACGACAATGACAGGATAAAGAAAAGAATGGATGTCTGCAAGGAAATAATGGAAGAACGTGTTGATGTCGAAGAAGTTTATACAGAAGGCGAAGGATTATTGGCAAGAATGTTCTCAATAGTTTACTTGGGAGATTTTGTCTCTTACTACATGGCAATACGGGCCCACACAGACCCAAGCCCAGTTGAGATAATCGAGGGAATGAAAAGGAAGTTGGTTGAATAAATAAAAATTATAATTTCAGTTCTCTTTTAATTTTAGACAAGTTTTTTCTAAAAATTTATAACCTCTAAATGATTTCTACTTAATGTGGGAAAATGCTCTTAAAATCAATCAAACTAAACAACATCAGAAGCTATCTTAACGAAAAGATAGATTTTCCTTCAGGATCACTTCTTCTTTCAGGAGACATAGGCTCTGGCAAATCAACAATTCTATTGGCAATAGAATTTGCATTATTCGGCTCTAAGCCTTCTGAACTTCCTGCATCCTCTTTATTAAGGCATGGCCAAAAAGAAGGCTATGTTGAGCTAAATTTAGAATTGGAAAATAAAAATATTTTCATAAAAAGAAACCTAAAAAGGGGAAAAAATGCAATTAAACAGGAAATAGGCTACATAATAACTAACGATGTAAAAAAAGAACTAAGCCCTGTTGAGATGAAAGCAGATATTTTTGACTTGCTTGGCTATCCTAAAGACTTGGTTTCAAAGGGAAAAGACCTTATCTACCGCTATACTGTTTACACTCCTCAGGAAGAGATGAAAAAAATTTTGATGGAAGACAAAGACGCACGATTAAATACCTTAAGGAAAGTATTCAACATTGACAAATACAAAAGGATAAGGGAAAATTCCTTAATATTTATTAGAGGAATAAAAGAAAAAAGGAAGGAAATCGAGGGCTTTACATCAGATTTAGGGGAAAAAGAAAAGGAAAAAGAAAATTTTAAAAAAGAAATTTCGGATTTAAATGAAAAATTAAAAACTATTGAGCCAAAAGTAAAGGATGCAAAAACAATAGTAGAGAAAAAAAGGCAGGATATATCTAAATACGAAGAAAAAATAAAAATTTTAGTTAAATTAAAAAATGATTTCTCGATTTTAGAGATAGACCTGAAAAACCTATTAACCCAAAGGGAAAATAACAACAATGGCATTGAAAAGCTCATCAGTCAAATCAAAGCTGTTGAAAAAGAGCTAAGCGAAGAAAAGGCTGATGATGGAAAAAAGATAAAAGAAAAAATAGAAGATACAGAAAAAAATATCCTGAATTTAAATGAAAATATCAAAATTATAAGTCAAAAATTAAGCGAATCAAGAATTTTAAAAACAAAGTCAGATGAAATAATCAGCAAGATTTCTAAGATTGAAAAATGCCCATTGTGCCTTCAAAATGTTGCGCACGAGCATAAGAATTCTATTCAGGAAAGGGAAAATAAAATTATAGCAGAAGCCGAAGAAACACTTAAAATTTATTCTGAAAAAGAAAATGAAACTAACACAAAACTAAAAGAAATTGAAAAGGAAAAAGAAATTTTAAGAAAAGCAGAAAGCAGGATTGAATTGATAAAATTAAAAATCAAGAATTTAGAAGATAAAAAAAATGAGGGGATAAAACTGGAAAAATTAAATGATGATATCAAAAAAAATATTGGAGAGATAAACGTAAAAAAAGCCGATATCAGCAAAAAAATAGAGGAAATGAAAAATATTGAAAATGAATACAAAGACGCAAAAATCAGCCTCGATTCAGCATTAACAGAAGAAAAAAAGATTGAGATTGAAAAAAAAGGATTGGAAACAAAAAATGATTCTTTAACTAAACAATTAGCATCTTTACAAGAAGAAATACTGAAAAAGCAGTCTGCAAAAGAAAAATTAAATTACTTAATTGAACTAAATAACTGGCTGGAAAATTATTTCATGGGACTTATGGGCACAATGGAAAAGCATATTATGCTGCAAGTCCATAGGGAATTTAATGAGCTGTTCAAGACTTGGTTTAATATGATGATAGAAGACGAATCAATATCTGTAAGGCTGGATGATGAATTCACTCCCATTATGGACCAGAACGGCTATGAAACTCAAATAGAAAACCTGAGCGGAGGAGAAAAGACTTCTGTAGCATTATCATATAGATTAGCTTTAAATAAGGTAATAAATGATGTTGTTTCAAGCATAAAAACCAAAGAAATACTGATGCTTGATGAGCCTACTGATGGATTTTCATCTGAACAATTAGACAAGATAAGAGAAGTTCTCGATCAGTTAAAGATGAAACAGGTCATAATTGTAAGCCACGAGACAAAAATAGAGAGCTTTGTGGACAATATCGTAAGAATCCAGAAGGATGAGCATGTTAGTAGTGTGGTTTAATTCTATAGTGGCGGAACTAAATAATTGAGCAAATTATTCCGCCACTATATTCGAGAACACAAACTACTCTAATCAATTATTTGTGTTCTCCGCTATGCCATAAAAAAGCTTATATATACAATAAAATAATCAAACTTATGCCTCTAATAGAATCGTTTTCAGGAATAAGGGGAATTTATGATGATGGAATGGATGAGGCTGTTGCCTTGAAATATGCTTATTCTTACCTCTCTTTATTAAAGAAAAAATACAAAAGCGTAAAAATAGTGATTGGCACTGATACAAGGCCTTCTAAGGATATTTTAAAAAATGCTGTTATAGAAGCGCTGGATTGTGATATTATAGATATTGGCATAGCATCAACTCCTATGGTTGAGTTTGCAGTAAGGCATTTTAAGGCAAATGGCGGCATTGTAATAACAGCATCCCATAATGAGCCTTACTGGAATGGCTTTAAGTTTCTTGATAATAACGGCGCTGTCTTAGGGCCAAAAGACATGGACAAAGTCATTTCACAATACAATAAAATAAAAAAATTAAGCGACAAAGGCTTCTTCACCAAAATATATAAACATAATTCAGATGATATAAAAATCAAGAAAGTCCATAAAAGATATGATGAAGCAAATAAATCCTATTCAGATTATGCCCTAAGCTTTTTATCAAAAAAAGACATTGATAAGATAAAAAATTCAAAATTAAAAATAATAATTGACCCAAATGGCGGTACGGGAACAATAACAAAAAAAATTCTAGAAAAATTAAATGTTAAGGTTATGGGAATTAACATGGAGCATGGAATTTTTAACAGGGCTGTTGAGCCGAATGAATCTTCTTTAATTTACCTTTCAAATATGGTAAGGGATAGGAATTATGATATTGCAGCAGGTTTTGACTGCGATGCTGACCGTGTAGAAATAGTAACAGAAAAAGGCATTGTTTCCGGAAACCAGGTTCTTGCATTGATTGCAGATGAAATTCTAAAAAACTCAAAAAATAAGGCCATTGTAGTGAATGATGCAACATCATTATCAGTAAAAGAAATTGCCGAAAAACATAATGCAAAATATGTTGAAACGCAGGTTGGAGAAGTAAATGTTGTTGACAATATGTATAGATTAAAAGCCCCTATTGGGGGTGAAGGAAGCAGCTCCGGAGTTATTATCCCTCCTTCAAGATGCAGAGACGGTATTTTAACATTATTGTTTTTATTGAAAATAATCGCAGATAAAGGAAAAAGTATTGAAGAGCTGGCAAAAGAGCTGCCTGAATTTTATAATGTGAAAAGAAAAATCGAATTGAATCCAAAAAAAATACAAAATATAAGAAAAAAGCTTCAAAATCATTATAACAAACAAGGCTATAAGATAAAAGCAGATGAATCCGGCAGCCTGAAGATATTTTTAGAAGATTCATTTGTCTGGTTCAGGGCATCAAAAACAGAATCCAATATCCTGAGAATAATCACAGATGCCCCAGATAAAAAACAGGCAGAAAAACTGGCTGAAGAAACGTTAAATTTAATAAAGGCAAAGTAATATTTCCATTAAAATGCCGGAAAACAATTTATGCAAGAAATGCAAGGTTGAAATGAAGCTTTTAAGGGAAGAAAATATTCTAGATACCAAATACAAGATTCTCAAATGCGAAAAGTGCAAGCGTCAAATTGCAAGAGCGCAAAGTTAGGATTATTCAGGATTTCTAATCCACCATCTCAAAACATTTATAACTTAAAAGCAATTCTCAAAAAAAATGGAAACTATTTACGTACAGACGCATGGATGCAGCGCAAATGTAGTAGATTCTGAATCCATGATGGGATTGTTAGTTGAATCTGGGTTTAAGCTGGCCGATGAAATAGAGTATTCTGACATTATCATACTCAATATCTGCACTGTTAAAGGCTCTCATGTAGCTCTAAAGGAAATAAAGAACTTTACTAAACATTTTCCTGAAAAAAAACTGATTGTTGCAGGGTGTATTACAAAGCCTTTAGTCGCATCAATAAGAAAAATAAGCCAGGAAGCAGCTTTGGTCAATACCCATAATATACACAGAATTGTGGAAATTGTTGAGGAACTATTGCATGGAAATATTATGGAAGCATTAACAATAGAAAATACCATCAAGGCTGATTTGCCGGGAATCAGGACAAACAATGTCATTGGAATAGTGCCGATAGCATCAGGCTGCTCAGATAGATGCGCTTATTGCTCTGTCAAATTGATCAAAGGAAACATTTTCAGCTACCCTAAAAGCAGTATAATCAATGCTGTAAAAAAAAATGTTAAAGATGGATGCAAGGAAATATGGATTACAAGCCAGGATAGCGGTGCATATGGCTTAGATAATGGAAAAAGAGGACTTCCAAAACTGCTTGACGAAATTTTAGAGGAAGTGCAGGGAAATTACAAGATAAGGCTAGGGATGATAAATCCAGGCCATGTAAAATACATTGCTGATGACATAATACAAATTTTCCAGGACGACAGGATGTTTAAATTTTTGCACATTCCTGTTGAAGCTGGCAATAACGAAGTCCTTGGGAAGATGAACAGGAAATACAATGTCCATGAATTCAAGGAGATGATTGAAAAATTTAAGAGATATGTCAAGGGCATTACAATCGCAACTGATATAATTGTTGGATTTCCCACAGAAACAGAACTGCAATTTCAAGATTCTCTGCACTTAATCCAGGAAATAAAGCCTGATGTTATTAACATCTCAAGGTTCTCTTCAAGACCGAACACAAAAGCAGAACGCATGAAGCAAGTATCAAGCAACATAAAAAAAGAAAGAAGCAAAGCATTAACAGACCTTTTTTTAACTATAGCATTAAAGCAAAACAAAAAATGGATTGGCTGGAAAGGAAAAATACTGATTGATGAAATAGGAAAAGACAATACATGGATAGGGAGAAATTTTGCCTACAAGCCGGTAATAGTAAAAGGAAATTATAAATTAGGAGACAATATTGATGTAGAGATAAAAGATGTGACTGCTCATGATTTAAGAGTAAATATTCCGGCTGAGAAAATAGAAATTAGTTCAAAAATATAGAATCTCAAAATTAAAAATTATTAACGCCCAGAGCCTTGTTTGTCATTTCTATGCTTTTTTTGCCGTCTGTAAAGCCTGTTGCAGCTCTTATTGCATCTATGTTTTCCAGAACAACGTCAGACTCTGAGTGGATTGCCTGCAGATAAAATAATTTTTTGTCTTTCATGCCAACACCTTCTTCCCACACGCATATTTCAGGCATATCCCCCCTTAATCTTCCAATTTCCTTTGCAAATTCCATCACCTCTGCAGTAGACCTTACTCTTTCTGCATTTCTAACCACTCTTATCCTGGTAGTGTTCCTGAAAATATCTAAAATCTCATCAGCAGTTGCCTCTTTTTTTAAATCCGCAGTTATGCTGTGCATATGCATGAGGGTTGTCGGAACAGTCATGGCTGTTGTGAAAATATTTACATCAGGCAAAACAGTCCTGACATCCGGGCCGTGATGAGAAGGCAGCTCTAAAACAGGAATAATTGCATTTATAGGCCCATGATAGATATCCCATGGATCAGCAGCTCTCCTAACCAGAGTTGCATGCACGCTCTCAACTCCATACTTTTCATTTATTGGGTACAAAGTCCTGCATAAGCCAGTAGTATTGCAGCTTACAACCCTGATATAATCTTTATTCAAAGCCTCATCATAATTGCACTGCGCCACAAAGCTTACATCCGCAACATCCGGACCTTCACCGCCCTGGAAAATTGCCTTTACATTGTTTGGCACGTAATGCTTTTCCTTATTCTCCAATCCTATTTTTTTAGGTGTGCAGTCAACTATAACATCTGCCTTTTCCAGCAGATTATTGACAGTCCCGTCAGGCTTGATCCCGTTCTTGATGAAATCTCCCTCACCATTC
>CEPX01026479.1_pt1 | contig 20804 bp, 21 predicted proteins | sample 361361 | NCBI WGS metagenome assembly CEPX01 (sample SAMEA2619974, study PRJEB7988) | marine metagenome | biome: marine biome (ENVO:00000447); feature: mesopelagic zone (ENVO:00000213) & marine oxygen minimum zone (ENVO:01000065); material: "saline water (ENVO:00002010), including plankton...
AGATTGGATGCTTTTAATAACCCAAGAAAGACTGGAATAATTTGTATTACTTTAACAGAAGAGGATGAATTAATTGGGGCTGAGATGACAAAAAAAGAGCAGCAGATGATTTTAGCTACTAAAAAAGGAAATGCTATTAGATTTAAGGAAAGTGATGTGAGGGCTGCAGGTAGATCTGCTCAAGGAGTCAAGGGAATTAATTTGAAACAAGGGGATGAAGTTATGGGAATGGTCTCTGCAAAAGGGGATGAGACTTTATTGACAATTACCGAGAATGGTTTTGGTAAGAGGACTGATATAGATGAATACAGATTAGTCGGAAGAGGAGGGTCTGGAGTTATTAATATCAAATGTTCTGAAAGGAATGGAAATGTTGTAGATATATGTTCATTAAAAGAAAATGATGATGTTATATTTATTAGTAGAAATGGGATTGTTATAAGAGTCAATGCTTCTAATATTTCTAAGATTGGTCGTGCTACACAAGGAGTTAGATTGATGAGAGTGGGAGAAGGAGATAAAGTTGTTAGTGCAACTGTTACTAAGGAAACTGTTTGATAATTTCCACAATCTTTATATTAAGTATTATTTATTTCTAGTATATGAAAAAGAATATTCGTAATTTATTGGAAGAGGTTATAGAAGAAATAAAACCTGAAAAGGAATATGAAAAAAAGATAGTTAAAGAAATAGATGAATTATTAAAAAAAATCAATTCTGGCTTGAGGAATGCAAAGGCTGAGCTGGGAGGTAGTGGTGCAAAAGGAACTTGGTTGAAAAGTTTTGATGCTGATATTTTTGTTTTGTTTGATTATGAAAAATTTAAAGATAAAAGTCAAAAGATTTCTGATATTATAGAGAAACATTTGAAAAATAAAAAATTAGGTAAGTTAGAAAGGATCCATGGGAGTAGAGATTATTTTCAGATTAGGAAGGAAGATATGACTATTGAAATAATTCCATTGCTTAACATTAAGAATGAAACTCAAGCAAAAAATATAACAGATATTAGTCAACTTCATTCTAAGTGGGTTAAAAAAAATTCCAAAGGGAAATTAAAAAATGAAATAAGATTAACTAAACAATTTTGTAAGGCAAATGGAATTTATGGTGCAGAAAGTTATATTCAAGGATTAAGTGGGTATGTTTGTGAGATTTTAACTATTAAGTTTGGTTCTTTTTTGAAGTTAGTAAAGGCAGCAAGTAAATGGAAAGATCAAACAGTTATTGATGTTGAGAATTTTTACAAAGGGAAGGATGTTAATAGAGAGTTAAACCAATCTAAGTTAGTTTCTCCTCTGATTATTATTGACCCAGTACAGAAAAGTAGGAATGCTGGTGCAGCAATAAGTGATGAAAAATTTGAATTCTTTATTGATAGCTGTAAGAAATTTATTAAAAAACCCAATAGGTCTTTTTTTGAGATAAAGAAAATTAATATTGATGAATTAAAAAAAGATTTCAAAAATAAAGTGATTGTTAAGGTTGAAGTTGTTCCGGTAAAAAAAGGTAAACGAGATGTTGTTGGAAGTAGTCTGTTAAAGGCATTTGATTTCTTAGTTAAGGAATCATTAAAATATGGTTTTAAGATTATCGATTATATGTGGGAATGGGATGAAAACAAAGAGGTAAATTTTATAATTATTTATGAAAATAGGGAAATTTCCGAAGAAATAACTTTGATAGGGCCTCCAATTAACATGAAGGAACATGTAGAAAGATTTAATAAGGCACATAGGCAAACCTTTATTCAGGAGGATAAGATTATGGCAATAAAGAAAAGAAAATTCACAATTGCAAAGAATTACATTAAATGGTTAGTTAAAGAAAGTTATTTCTTGGAGAAAGTTAAGGTAAAATCATTGGGTGTATTTTAAGAGGTAATCTAATGAAAGCTGTTATATTATGTGCAGGAAAATCTACAAGAACCTATCCAATTACATTAACTAGGCCAAAACCTTTGATAAAGGTTGGTGAGAAAACAATTATAGAGTATAATCTTGAAGCCTTGGGTCAAGTATCAAAAGAATCAGATGATGTTGATATAGATGAAATCGTTCTAGTCGTAGGTTATAAAAAAGCCCAGATAAAAGAATTCTTAGGGAATGAATTTGATGGAATTAAATTAAAATATGTTGATCAAAAAGAGCAAAAAGGAACTGCTCATGCCTTGCTAGCAGTTGAGAAATCTTTAGAGGGGAGATTTATTTTGATGATGGGTGATAATATTTATTCAGGAGAAGATATTCTAAATTGTGTTAAGTGGCATAATTCTATGCTTACAGCTAAAGTTCCAGATCCGCAAAACTATGGTGTAATTGTTGAAAAAGGAGGATTTATGGAAGAAATAGTTGAGAAGCCAGAAGAATTTGTATCTGATCTGATAAATGCAGCATTATATGTTTTGGATATTGGTATTTTTTCATTTCTAAAAAAAGTAAAAGAATCTGAGAGAAATGAATTAGAAATAATAGATGCATTAAAACCATATTCTGCTGACAAAAATATAAAACTTGTCGATAGTAAATTGTGGTTACCTATTGGATATCCTCATGAACTTCTAATTGCTGATAAAAAATTAAGAAATGAAGAGAATTTAATTGGGAAGGGGAGTAAAGTTGAAGGAGAAGTAATTAACTCTAATATTGGGAAAAATTGTGTTATCAAAGGGAGTGTAAAAGATTCTATTATTTTAGATAATTGTAATATTGAAGAAGGGAGTGAGATTACTAGTTGTGTTGTTGGCCAATTTGTTAAATTTTCAGGTAAAGCTTATGGTGCAGTAATTGGAGATAATGTATATGCTAAGAATGTAGCAATTGTAAAAGGTGTCAAGGTCTGGCCAAATAGAAAGATAAATGGTTTAATAGAGGAAAATATAGAATAAATAATGGAAAAAATTATCAAAGGGATGCATTTTTACACATTTGGATTATTGAGGAGACTATATGAATGGGTCATTTCCTGGGCTGATAAAAAACATTCAACCTTAGCATTGTTTTTTTTAGCTTTGGCAGAATCTTCTTTTTTTCCAATACCTCCTGATGTTTTACAAGTGGCTTTATCTGTAGCTAAGCCGAGAAAATCTTTTTGGTTTGCATTAATATCTACATTAGGTTCTGTGTTGGGGGGAATATTAGGATATGCAATCGGATTCTTTTTGTTTGACTCTATTGGTTCAAAGATTATAGAAGTATTAGGTTATGAAGCTCAATTCCAATCTGTAGGTGGTTTGTATAAGTCGTTTGCATTTTTGGCAATACTAGCATCTGCATTTACGCCCATACCTTATAAGGTATTTACAATAGCAGCAGGATTTTGGAATGTTGGTCTATTGAATCTTATTATAGCATCAATAATTGGAAGAGGGGCAAGATTCTTTTTAGTTGGTGGTTTGATTTACTTTTTTGGACCAAAGATTAAGGACTTTATCGATAAATATTTTAACTTGTTAACTATAGTGTTTTTAGTGTTATTAATTGGCGGGTTTGTTGTTGTTAAGTTGATATTGTAAAAAGAGGGAAATTGAAACAGAATAATAGTGGTAAAAATACTAAGAAGACTAATATATTGAGATTATTGTGTGAGGAAAATTCTGATTCTAAAAGGATTATTTTATTATACATTCTGTCTGGTTCTATTTTAATAATTGCTATGTCTTTTTTATTTGATCAGTTGTTTCTAGATATATTCTCATATAGGAATGAATTTTCTGATTTTTTATTTGGAGTTGTAACTCATTTTGGAGTTGTAATTTCAATTGTACTCTTTTTGCCTACTTTATTTTTGATTAAAAGGAAAAATGATTTGAAAATATTATGGTTGTCTTTTTCATCTTCTATTATTGCTTCTGTATTGTTTAAGGTTGTATTTATGAGAATAAGACCTATAGAAATGGTATTTCCATTTAAGGCATTGAGTTATTCATTCCCTAGTTTGCATACTGCTGTTGTTTTTTCTGTGTTGCCTTTGTTGATTAAAGATAAAAAATACTCTAAATTGTTTTTTGGTTATGCTGTTTTAGTGGCTGCTAGTAGGTTATATTTCTCTTATCATTTCTTGAGTGATGTGGTATTTGGAGGATTTCTTGGATTCTTTATAGGTAAATTTATAATTAATAAGGTAAATAAGTAAAATTATGCCTAAAAAAAATGTGAAAAATATTATTGATCCAACTCCGTTTGATATGATCGACATTAAAAAAAAAGATCAAAAAGATAAACCTCAGAAAAGATCTAAGGGGTTTGAGTTGAGGAGACAATTATTCCATATTTTATTTGGAATTGTTCTAGTTGTACTAATTGAAGTGGGAGTTTTGAATTCAATAGGTATTTCCATTTTAATAATAATTGGATTTATAATTTCACTTAGGGCAAGAAAAGCATATGTACCAATTATTTCTTGGTTTTTGAAAAGGTTTGAAAGAAAAGAGAATATGAGGGGGTTGCCTGGCAAAGGTGTATTGTTTTATTTAGTCGGAGCTTTAATTGTTCTTTTAATTTTTCCAAAAGATATAGCCCTAGCTTCGATAATGGTTTTAGCGTTAGGAGATGCTGTGTCCCATTTATGGGGTTCTCATTTTGGCAGAATAAGAAATCCTTTTGCTGATAAGAAGTTTATTGAAGGTACACTTTCTGGATTTGCTGTTGGTTTTTTAGGAGCCTTGATTTATGTAGGGCCGATTGAAGCAGCTGTTGCGTCACTTGCTGCAATGGTTGCAGAAGCAATTGAAGTAACAATTGGAACAGAGGCAGTTGATGATAATTTGGTTGTTCCGTTTATTGCGGCTCTTGCTATTTGGTTAGTTAGGATTGCAATATAAAATGAAATCTCTTACAAAACATTTATGGTTTGATACACATGAAAGAATTGAATTTCTAAATATAACAGAAAAAGTTAGAGAAGTTGTTAATGAAAGTGGAATTAAAGAAGGTATGGTTTTGGTTAATGCAATGCATATAACTGCTTCTGTTTACATAAATGATGCAGAATCTGGGTTAATAGAAGATTACCAAGAATGGTTAAAGAGTTTAGTTGATGTTGGTAAAAACTACAAACATAATTTGACAGGAGAAGATAATGCCTATGCTCATTTGATGAGAACAATAATGGGTAGGGAAGTTGTGGTTGCTATAACTGATGAGAGATTAGATTTTGGACCTTGGGAAGCAATTTATTATGCTGAGTTTGATGGTAAAAGGAAGAAAAGAGTTATGGTTAAAGTTATTGGTGAGTGAAAATATTTTGGTTAGATTTATATTGTTATATTTTATTCTAATAGTATGGATGATGAGTTTGGAGAGATTAGGCCATATGTAGATACTGAAGTTCCGAAAGAGTTGGAGGTATTATTAGGAGATGACGAGTTGATTAAGGAACTGAGTGATCTTGCTGAGAAGTATGGTTCTGGGGTTGTTAGGCATATGCCAGAGTTTATTAGAAAAATAGGAATTCAATTATTATTGCGTAATGAAGTAAGGGGTGCAAGTGATATTGGGGGATTTCAGAGAGTAGTAAGAAATCGTGTTACACAGATAATTGAAGGAAGTAAACATGGTTTTTCATATGAAGGTATTGATAATTTAAGGGATGAAACAGGTAGGATAGATCCAAGAGGATTTATGTTTGTTTCTACTCACCGAGATGTAACTTTAGATGCTGTGCTGCTAAATTATGCACTTGGGCAGGAAGGAATACCTACGGCTAAATATGCATACAGAGATACTTTTGCGAGTGTGCCCTGGGTGGCCCAGTTTATGAGATTAACGCAAGGATATTTGGTGAATACTCAGTTTGATTCACAAGGTGATCGATATGAGTCACATGTAAATCTATCTAAATATATTGAGATTGAGAGAAGTAGAGGTATAAATCTCCAGATAGCAGAGCGTCTTGGAAGAACTAAAGATGGTATTGATGATGCCAATCCTGTTGTGATTAGAATGATGTACCGTGCTCAGGAAGTACTTGGCGAAGCAGGAATACCTTTTTCTGAATATATCAGAAGATTAAATATTGTACCAGTATCTGTGTCGTATGCTGTTGATCCGACTGATGTGATGAAGGCCAAGGAGGTATTGTGGAATATTGAACATCGAGGTGAGACATACCCTAAATCTAGAGATGAAGATAAAAAAAGCATGATTGCAGGAATATTTGGATTTGAAGGGGCAAGGTTAACATTTGGCACTCCTTTGAGAGAGGAATATGAGAATGCTCGACAAGTGGCTGACGAGTTAGATGTGCAAATACAGAGTATGCACCACCTATGGGCATCAAATTACATAGGCTTGGCTCATGACAAAGAACTTCCGCTTCACATTGGAGCAGAAGTAAGACGTACAACACCATTTAGTTTTCTAGAGGAACAAGCATTTTTAGCTAGGTTAGATGCAATGGATCCTGAGCTGAGGCCACTTGTAACGAGAGCTTATGCAAATCCAGTTATTAATAAAAGAAGGCATGGATTGTTTTAAAAAGAAAAAACATTTAAAGCTGAATAATAAATTTATAGAATAATAATAATTTTGAAAAGAGGGTAACTAGATAATGGCATTTGCAGGCATAGCACGACCAATAGGGTTAATAGCTTTAGCTAGCCTTATTCCATTTATTATATTATATCTTAGAAAACAAAAACCTATTGAGAGAGTCATTCCTTCTTTGATGTTTTTGATAAAAAATCAACAAAAATCTAAAAGATATTCTTTTTTCAAGAATTTATTTACCAACTTGCTGTTTTTTCTTCAATTATTGGCTTTATTGGGTTTGTCTATAGCAGTTGCTGCTCCTTTTATCAAGATACCTTATGATGCTTCTTTGGAAAATACTGTGATTGTTTTAGACGTTAGTGGATCTATGAGTGCAAAGAATAACAATGGAAGAACTAGATTTGACGAGGCTATTTCAATTGCCAAGAGATCTTTAAGTGGGAAGAATAGTATAATTTTAGCAGAGAATGCCCCATTAATAGTTTTAGAAGACGATGATACTGAAGTTGCACTAGAAGTTCTAGGTAAAGTTAAACCCAAAGCTACATCTACTAATTTAGGTGATGCATTATTATTGGCTAAAGATATAGTGGGAGATCGACCATCTAGGATTGTATTGATAAGTGATTTTAAATCTACTGAAGGTCCTGATGTTAAGGTTGTGAGGACTGCAATTGCATCTGATGATAGGGTTGTTGATTTTGTTGATGTATCTGTTGATGCTCAAAATGTAGGTATTGTTAGATTAGAGTCAAATAAGCAAAACTCTAAGATATTTATTAGAAATTTTAATAGTGAAGAAAAAAATGTTCAATTGAGTATTAAAAAAAATGGCCAAGTGATAACTAATTCAGGTTCAATAACGATTGGACCTAATTCTATTGAGAATTTTGTTTTTGATACAAGTGAAGGGGTGACTGAAGTAGAATTAACACCTCATGATGATTTAGAAGTAGATGATTATGCATATGTTGCTTCACCTCCTAAATTAAGATTTAGTACATTACTAGTTACTAATGAAAAGGATTCTAATTTAGAATATGCACTTTCTGCAAGCAGGACAATTAGACTGAATGTTGTGAATCCTCCAGTCTTGACTATCAATAACAAGGGGGAGAAGATTGATCCTTTTGCACATGATGTTATCATAGTTTACAATGTGAATAGTGTAGATAAGAGGGATGGATTGCTCCCTGGGACTTATAATGACTTTAGATCTTATGTTGAAAAAGGAGGTAATCTTGTAATTTCAGCTCAAGAAGATATACAAACATTTGATACTAAAGGATTATTAAATGTTGACCTTAAGGAAAGAATTGATCAACCTACTAGGATTTGTGTTAATACAGTGAACCAAGTTACTAAGAATTTTGCAAAAGAGAGTTGTTTTACAACTACTTCAAGATATTTTGCAGCAGAGTCTGGTAAAGATACTGTTTCATTTGCTTCTGCAGGGGATCATCCAATAATCACATTTTCTCCATTTAACAAAGGGAATGTAGTCTATTATGGTATAATTGATCAAGCTAGTGATTTTAAAACTCTGCCAGCCTATCCTGTGTTTTGGGATAAGTTAGTTAATTTTTTAGTTGGAGCTGAAAATATTGTAGATTTTAATTTTATAGCTGGCAAAATTGCAATCATAAATGAACAAGAGGTAAAAACTCCAACTACTAGATTTACAACGTCTAAATTATTATTAGATGAAGTTGGAATTTATGAATATGATAATAAGAAGTTTGCAGTAAATATGTTAAATTCAGATGAATCAGATGTTTCTAAGTCTGACATTGAAAGAGAAGAAGAAAGAAGAGAATTAACTCAAAAAGAGAAAAGAGAAAAAGATTTTAATTTGGAACTTGCCTTGGTGTTATTGGTATTTTTTATAATGGTAGCTGAAATCTTTATAGTTAAAATTAGAGGTGGGATTTAGATGGTTTTTATTTTACCTAATTTAAATAGAATATATTGTTTAGAAAAATACTGTGTTAGATATTCCTGGGCTATTTTCTTGATAATCCCTGTTGTGTTTTTATTATATTTATTGATTAGAAAGACTTTTATCAAATTTCCAAATAAACTTGACCATTCCAATTATCTTAAGATTAAAAAGCCAGAGAGGAGAGTTATCTTTTGGTTAAGGGCATTTGCATTTTCGTTCTTGATTATTGCAATTGCTTCTCCTTTTATTTTGGAAAGTAAAACTGTGCAAGGAAATCCTAGACTTACAATATTAGTAGATAATTCAACTTCTATGACATTATATGATGGAAGTGTAGGTAGGAGTTTATTTGATAAGATAGAAGGGGCTATCCCTGTTAATATCCGAACCATTGCAAGCGGAGAGGGTTCTGCAATTGGAAATGGAGTTCTCAATAATATGGAGAGTGGGGAAAATTTACTTGTTGTGACTGATGGGAATAATAATAGAGGGAAATTATTAGGGGATGTGATGTTGTTTGCATCTTCAATAAATGCTTCTGTTAGCACGTTAAACAATAATCCAATAAATTCTGATGTTTCTGTTATGGTGAGAGGTCAACATGAGATTATTAGAGATAGCGAGAGTGAATTTATCATTGATGTAAATGTTGTTGGTTCAGACCTCCCATATAGGCTTCAAGTTTTGGTAGATGATGAAATTGTTTTAGAAAAACAAGGATCTAAATCTGATCAAATCTTAATGGATAGAAAGTTTTCTGAAGGGGAATACCATAAGATTGAAGCAAGATTGTTAGATGTGGATCAAAATGATTATTTTAAGAACAATAACCAATATTTCAAAAGTATTAAGGTGGTTCCAAGGCCTAAGATTCTTTATGTCTCACAGAAGGGATCTCCTCTTGCAAATAATTTAGATAAGATCTATGAAGTTGAAAGAAGGTCTGCATTGCCTGATGATTTAACAGAATATATGGCTGTTGTGTTAAATAATATTCCAGCCAATATGCTCTTACCTAGATTTGATATGATAAATGAATATGTTGTAGATGGAAATGGTTTGATTGTTATTGGTGGAGAAAATTCATATGAGAGTGGAGGCTATAAGGGAACTTTAATGGAGACCTTATTGCCAGTTAAAATTGGTGCTGGAGAAGACGAAGAAAAGAGTGATGTGAATATTGCGATTGTTATTGATATATCTAGTGGTACAGAAGATTATATAGCTGTTGAAAAGGCATTAGCATTGAGTGTTTTGGATAGTTTAAATGAGAAAAATAATGTTGGTGTTGTTGCTTTCGGTCATCACCCATGTAAGGCATTTAAGGTTGCAGAGATAAGGCCTTTGAAAGATCATAAAGAAGAATTAATTCAGAAGATTACTAGTTTAAGATTTGACGGCCAGTCATGTTTTGATTTAGGTGTGCAAGGGGGATTTGATTTGTTGAGTGATGTAGGTGGAGGGAAAAACATCCTATTTATTAGTGATGGAAAAGCAGGTGGAAATGAAAAATTAAGAGAAGACACTATTAGTGATGTCAGACAAGTAAATGCTAGAGGTGTAAAAGTTTATACAATTGGAGTTGGAACTGAATCAGATCAATCTGCACTAGATAATATATTGTTTTTATCTAATATGGCGGTAATCGGGGAAGGGATATTCTTTAAGGTTGATGCTTCTAATAGATTGAAAGTTTTATTTGGAGATCCTGCAAGTAGTAAAGAAGAGAAGGAGTTTTTTAATTCTCTTATTGTTTTAGATACAACTCATTTTATAACAGAAGGATTAGGAATTGGAGCTACAGTTGGAGGGTATAATTACGTTGTTCCAAAGCCAAGTTCTAGAATTTTAGTTACAACCAATAAAAATATCCCTATGTTAACTGTATGGAGATTTGGATTAGGCAGGGTTGTTAGTTTAGCAACTGATGATGGAAGTGCTTGGGGGGGAGAATTATTAAATCAAAAAAATTCAAAATTGATAACAAGAAGTATTAATTGGGCTATTGGAGATTTAAGCCGGAAGCAGAGCTTTGATATTACTATAAAAGACACTACTATGGGTCAAAAAGGATATGTTAATGTAGTTGCTGGAGAAGTTCCTGAAAGTGAAGGTTTGAGCTTTGCAAAAGTAGATACTAACTACTACACTGCCGATTTTAGGCCAGATGGGGCTGGATTTAAGGATATTATGGGTGCAAAATTTGCAGTGAATTATGAAGAAGAGTTTGGTGAGTTAGGGACGAGTGCTGAATTCCTGGATTTGGTTGTAAAAACAGGGGGAGAGGTGTTTGATCAGGCAGATTTGGATGGAATTATAGAATTTGTCAAGAAAAAATCAAAAAGAATAAAAATAAATAGTATAGATTACAAATGGCCATTTATAATAACAGCATTATTGCTGTTTTTATCGGATATAGTATATAGGAGATTAAATCAAAACAAGAGGGAATAATATGTCAAGTATAAAAAAAGATGTAAATATTGGATTGTTGATACTCATAGTAGCTACTTTGATAATGTTTTCTGCATTTACAGTCTATTATCAAACTACTTTTAAGAATATTTCTAAGAGTTATAAAACAAAATTAGATGAATTAGTGAAAGTCACATCTGATTTAGATTTAAAGAGGACTTTGTTAAATGAAACAAGCACTCAGTTGGATTTAAAGAAGCAAAGAGAAGAAGATTTTAATGTTAAGTTTACAGAAGTAAGGGGGGAGAGGGATACCTTAGAAAGTGATAAGAATCAACTTACTGTAGATTTGACTAGCACTAAGGCCCAACTTGCACAGTCACAATCTGATCTTGCAAATTCTCAAGCACAAGTTGCTGAGAAGCAGAGCGAATTAACTGATGCTTATAATAGCATACAATCTTTGCAAAAAAGTAATAGCAATTTAAAAGGAGATGTTGATAGATTAGATACTAGAGTTAGTTGCCTATTAAATACTGCAGATGGTGAAGAGGGGAACTGTTAATAGAATGAAGAAAAAAACAAATAGAAGAAGGAAAAAATTTAGTGTAGTTTTGAAAGATATAAATGTATTATTAACAGAATTAGCTCTCTTTGAGAATTTAGTTAATGCAACAATAATATTTTTAGGATTTTACTTGATATTTTCATTTTTTAATATTCATTTTATATTTTCTGTAATTCCTGCTTTGGTGTATCTTACTGTTTATTCCATAATTACAATTAAAACTTCAAAAGAAGATGTTGTAGAGAGTAAGCATGATCCACTTAGGGAGAAGCTCAGAACTGCTGCAGATAATGTAGATGATGTTAGTCCTATTTTAGAAGAATTAGAATATGAAGTTACTAAGGAAATGAAAAATGTTGGATTGTCTTTATTTATTAATCCAAAAACATTATCTTATAAGATTTTTATTGCCACTGTATTGAGTTTTTTGATAATGTTCTCTACAACATTGAATGTTAAGTTTCCAAGTTTTAATTTGAAAAAAGGTCCAGATATTTTTTATGATAATAAGGCTGCAGGTGATTTTGAGGCTCAGGAATTGGAAGTGTCTGATGAGATTTATGGCGAGGATGATGTTGCTCAACTGGGTAATGATGCTCTCAACATACGTATAAAGCCTGTGGACTTTAGAGTTAGCGTTAAAGAAGAAGGTAGTTTTGAAAAAAGGGAATTTGAGACAATATTTCCGAAAGATGTTGTTGTCAAAGAATCTGTTGCTTTTGAAGAGAATATAGCACAGGAAGACCAAGAATTAGTGAAAAATTATTTTAAAAAACTTGCAAATTGAGGTGAACTTCATGAAGAATTATAAAAGTATTTTTGATGAGCTCAACAAGGGCATAAATAAGGTTATTGTTGGGCAAGATGAAGCAGTTGAACAAATTGTTTCTGCTATATTGTGCGATTCTAATGCATTATTAGAAGGATATCCTGGTTTGGCTAAGACTCTTTTGATCAGAACCTTAGCTCAACTGATGGACTTGAAATTTAATAGAATCCAGAACACTCCTGATTTAATGCCAAGCGATATTACTGGTACCTATATTATTGAAGAGACTGCTGGTAAAAGGGGATTTAAGTTTCAGCCTGGACCTGTATTTGCAAATATTGTACTTGCAGATGAGATTAACAGAGCAACTCCAAAGACTCAGAGTGCGCTATTAGAAGCAATGCAGGAGAAACAAGTTACAGTTGGAAATAGTACTTTCAAACTAGAGGAGCCTTTCTTTATTCTTGCTACTCAAAATCCTATTGAGCAAGAAGGAACTTATCCACTACCTGAGGCGCAAGCAGATAGATTCTTGTTAAAGATTAGACTGGACTACCCTAATTTTGAAGATGAAGTCAAAATTGTAGATAAATATTCTGCAGAGAAAAAAGACAGAAGATTAAAGCCTTTGTTGAATAAAAAACATATAATTAATTTACAACAGTTAGTAAGGCAAGTTCCTATTGCAAATGACATCAAGAAGAGGGCAGTAAAGATAGTTCATGCAACAAGATCAACAAAGGATATAATTCAATATGGTGCATCTCCTAGAGCTTCTATAGGCTTAATATTAGCCTCTAAGGCTAGAGCTTTAATGAATGGAAGAAACCATGTGAGTATGGATGATATCACTACAATGGCCGGATCAGTGTTAAGGCACAGAATTATACTTAATTTCGAGGCTGGAAGAAGAGGAGTTACTATTGAAGAAGCAATTAAGCATATAGTCTCTAAGGCCAAATAAATTATTTATTTTTAAAATGATAAATGCAAACTTTTTAGATGAACTTTCAAGATTTCATCTTGTAATTAATAAAAGAGTTACTTCTACTTTTATCGGTGGAAGAAAATCCAGGGCAGCTGGTAGGGGTTTGACATTTAAGGAGCATAGAATTTATGCACCTGGCGATGATATTAGAATGATTGATTGGAAGGTCTTTGCTAGGACAGATGATCTTTATATTAAATCTCATGAAGAAGAAAAAAATCTAACAGTCCATATAATAATGGATTCAAGTGCTTCAATGGGATTTGGAAAGCCACATACTAAATTTGATTATGGGGCTATGATTGGAGTAGGATTTGGATATCTAGCTATGAGGGATAATGAAAAGTTTCAATATTCTACGTTTGATGAATCATTAAATGTTTTTCAGCCTAAAAGAGGGCTGAATCACCTTGTTGGAATGATTGATCACCTCAATAGTATAAAACCAAAAGGACATTCTAATTTTAAAGATTCCATTATGCAATATAAACGGCTAATAGGATCTAGATCTTTATTAGTTTTAATATCTGATTTCTTAGTTGATTCAAAAGAGATCTTGGAATCTCTTTATTTGCTTGGAGATCAGGAAATTAAAGTTATCCAAGTCTTAGATAGAGTTGAGAAGAATTTATCCATGGGCGGGGATTATAAATTAACAGACTCTGAGACAAAAAATAAATTAAGAACTTTTATCAGTCCAAGGATGAGAGTTAAATATCAAAATCAACTAAATGCTCATTGTTCAAAGATAGAGGATATGTGTAATCAATTAGGTATTGAATATCAACTGGTTACTACAAATACTCCAATATTTGATGCATTCTATAAGATTTTAGAAGGGAATTGATAATTCTTAGAAAGCTATATAAAAAATAATTTAATTCTGGCTTTTATGGAAGATGTTAAGGAAATAATCCCTTATGGTGATGAATTTTTGTTTGTAGATAGGATAATATCATTAGATGATAATAAAATAATTGCAGAGAAAGAAATAAAAGATACTGATTATTTTTTAAAAGGGCATTTTGTTGATTTTCCAATTATGCCTGGGACTTTGGTGATAGAAGGTATTGGCCAGGCTGGAACTATATTAGTTAGAAAGAATATAGAGAATCATAAAGAAAAGGATATTTTAGCATATAAGGTCAATGATTTTACTTTTAAGAAACCTGTATTTCCAAATGACAAGTTAAGGTTTGAAGTTAATCTGAAGTATTTAGATGGGAAATTTGCAATAATGGACGGAAAAGTTGCAAATAATAAAAATGAGATTGTAGGTATTGGAATGTTTACACTTGCAATTGTGAATAAAGAAGAATTTAGAAAATGATAACAAGGTGGATTTGTGAAGGTTGTAATTTGAAATGGATTTATCCTGTTGAGAAATGTTTACATTGTAGAGGGGAGATTAAAAAACAAATTGGAAATGAGATTAAAGTTATAGGGATTACTAAGGTAAGTATTCCATCCCCTATGCATCCAGATATACCCTATTATGTTCTTTTATTACAAGATGAGAATGGAAATAGAATTCCAAAAAAATCTATGAAAGAATATAATATTGGAGATTTGTATAAGGAAGAAAAGAGTGATGATGTTAATGCTGTTTCTATAATTAAAACTAAATATGATATTAAACAAGATGTTAAGAAATCACTTGAATTAATTAAAGCAAATTCTATGTTTAATTCGGATTCTAAAATTTTTATAAAACCTAGCGTGACTGTGCCGGCTTATTCTTATCAAGGAGCCAATACAAATTCAGAAGTTGTAGATGGATTAATTAAAACTCTACTAGAGTGGGGAGTAAAAAACGAAAACATAAGTTTAGGGGAGCAAAGTTTTAATTCTGATGATTTTGAAAGTGTAATGCATAGAAGTGGGATAAGTAAAGTTTGTGATAAATATCAAATAAAGGTAATTGACATTTCAAAAGCAGAATATTCTGAGATTGTTGTCGACGATACTCGAACAAAGTCAGGTGCCAATGAAGTTGGTTTTAAATTTGAGGTGTTGAAACAAACTTTAGATCATATTATTATTAATGTTCCAGTTTTCAAAACAAATCAACAAATAGGATTTTCTGGTGGTATTGAGAATTTGATAAGGCTGGGAAGTAAGAAAACTCAGGAGGTTATTTTTGCAAATAATTTTAATAAAATGTTGGCTAAATTTGTGTTAGCTGTTAATAATAATGCCAAGGGAATATTGAATATAGGGGATGGGAGTATAGGGATGCATGGTCAAGGACCAACTACATTAGGTGAGCCTGCTTTTTTAAATCTGATAATGGCTTCAAGGAATGCTCTTGCATTAGATTCTGCTTTTTGTAAGGTTTCTGATATTAAAGAAATCAAGTACATAAATGAACTAAAAAATATTAGTGAACTTGGAGATATTATAACTGTAGGTGATGATGTTGACTCTATCAATATAACACTAAAAAAACCTGAGACTAATAAAACTGCACACCCTGATATTGGACTTATTGACGGTAATGGTTGTTATAATTGTTTTTATTCTGTTATTAATTTAACTTCTAAATTAGCAGGCTGTAGGGGGGAGAAAATTAGAATTGCTATAGGTACAAATATTCCTCAAGTTGTTTTAGAAGGAGACAGAGTTGTAGTATTTGGAGATTGCGCAATAAATAAATTAAAACAAGATGGAGTTAAAGTTGAAAATGTGATAAGTGATAAATTAAGTTTTGTCGAGCAAATGTCTTTAATGAAAAGTTTGTTGACAAAAAAAGGAAAGGCTGTGTTGACTCCAATTGATAAAGTTAAATCAAAGATTGGAAAGATGATAAAATAAAATGTTGAAAGAAAAAACTGCATTAATAACTGGAGCATCAAGAGGAATTGGAAGAGAAATTGCTTTAGAGTTTGCTAGAAATGGTTGTGATGTAATATTAAATTATCAAAATAATGAATCTAAGGTATTGGAAGTAGAGGAGGAAATTAAAAAATTAGGAAGGAAAGTGGTAAGTGTTAAAGCCGATGTTTCTAAGTTTGAAGAAGTAAAAAATATGGTAGAAGAAGTTAAAGGAGAATTCCATAAAGTAGATATTTTGGTGAACAATGCTGGAATTATTATGGATAAGACATTGAAAAATCTTGCCCCAGAAGAATGGAATCAAGTTATCAATGTTAATTTAACTGGAGTGTATAATGTGACAAAAAACTTTTTAGAATTGATTCCAAGTGAGGGGAGGATAATTAATATTTCTTCAATTCTAGGGATTACAGGAGGGTATGGTCAAACTAATTACTCTGCTTCTAAGGCAGGGGTGATTGGATTTACTAAGTCTTTAGCAAAGGAATTAGGTAAAAAAAATATTACTGTGAATGTTATTGCTCCAGGATATATTGAAACTGACATGACTAGTGGGATTCCAGATGAGATTAAGATGAACATATTGAAAAATGTTCCGATGAGAAGAAGTGGTTTGGTAGAAGATATTGCTAATGCTGCTTTGTTTTTAGCTTCTGAGAAATCTGGCTACATTACAGGAGAAGTGTTGAATGTTAATGGGGGTTTGAATTAGATGTTCATTAAAGGAGTAGGATGTACTAAATTTGGACTTGAACAGAATTATCTAAAGATGATTCATGAAGCTTCTTTTGAAGCTTTAAATCAAGGAGATTTAGGGATAAAGGACATTGACATGGTTGTTGTCTCTAATTTAAATTTAACAACAAATGGTGAGAGACAAAGATTGAAAGCGTCTCTGATATCTAGTGTTTTTAAGAAAACAATGCCTATAATCCATGTTCCTTCTGCTTGTGAGGGTGGAGGGGTTGCTCTTTGGACAGCATTAAATTTTTTAAAAAATCAAGAAAACGGGTTTAATAATATTTTAGTATTGGGGTATGAAAAGCTTGTTGCGAATTTAAGTAGAGTAATTACAGATGATATTTTAATGGCTTCTGAGAGGCTTTATGAACAAGAAGAAGGTTTGAATTTTCCTGCACAATATGCGCTAGTTGCACAACAGCATATGTTGAAATTTGGAAGTACTGAAGATGATTTTGCATTAATAGCAGAGAAGAATCATTTTAATGCTGCATTGAATCCAAAAGCTCGGTTTTACAAAAAAAATGTAAGTTTAAGTGAAATAAAAAAATCTCCAGTTGTTGCATCTCCCTTGAGAATACATGATTGTAGTATATCTTCTAATGGTAGTGCTTGTGTTATTGTTAGTAATGATAAGTCTGATATTGAAGTCAAAGGTAGTGCTCATATTACAGATTCAATTGCCCCTTTTGAAAGGGATGATATGACTTCTTTTAATGCTACAAAGATTGCTGCGGATAATGCTTTTAAACAGGCTGGAATTGAAAGACAGAATATCGATATAGCAGAAGTCCATGATGCTTTTACTCCAGCAGAAATTATTTCTTATGAAGATTTAGGATTTGCAGAGCAAGGGCTTGGAATGGAGTTAATTAGGAAAGGGAATACTAAATTAGATGGTAGGTTACCGGTGAATACTAGCGGCGGATTAAAAGCAAAGGGTCACCCTATTAGTGCAACAGGTTTAGGTCAAATTTATGAATTAGTCAAACAATTAAAAGGAGAGGCTGGGGAAAGACAAGTTCAATGTACAAAAGCATTGGCACATAATAATGGTGGTTGCGGGAGTAGTGTTGCAGTGCACATATTGGAGAAAGTAAATTGACTATAGATCATTTCTCAGACGGAATATCCACACAAAAATTTAAATACTAGAACTATCCCCTCGATAGAGTTAACATACATACGGAGGTATATAGAGATGAGAGACAGATATGATAGCTATGGTGGAGGAGATAGTGGAGGGGGATATGCCCCAGTTAAGGTAGGAGATGAGATAGAAGTTACAATTGAAGCAGTTGGTGCAAAAGGAGATGGAATAGCCAAGAAAGATGGTTTTGTGTTATTTGTACCAAATACTAAAGAGGGAGATGTTGTCAATGTCAAAATCACTAGAGTTCTTAGAAAAGTTGGGTTTGCAGATGTTGTAGGAGAAGGATCTGCACCAGCAGAGGGTGGAAGTCAATCAGACGCTCCAAGAGAAGCGCCTGTTGAAGAAGAAACTCCTCAAGATACAGAAGATTTTGGTGAAGAACCATCAGAAGAATCTGACGAAAATAAAGAATAAATTTTTATTTACTTGTTTTTCTTTTTATTATTATGAGATTATTTGTAGCTTTAGATTTTGAAAAGTTTAAGGGTTACTTTGAAGAACTTCAGATAACTCTTTCTAAAATAATTGGTTTGAAGATAAAGATGGTTAGTTCTTATCATTTGACTATGAAGTTTTTAGGTGATGTGGAAGATTCTAAAGTTGATGAAATAATAAAGAAATTAAAAAATATCGAGTTTACAGAGTTTGAAGTTGGATTAAATGACCTAGGATTATTTCCAGATAGAAAGAATCCAAGAGTTGTGTGGGTTGGAGTAAAACCAGAAGATGGTGTGGTTGAGTTGCAGAAACAAATAAGTACTGGATTAGTAGATTTTCAAGATGATTATAATTTTAAGCCACATATTACTTTAGGAAGGATTAAGGCTATTGAAGATAAAAAACTGTTTTTGGATAGACTAAATGAAATTAAAATAGACAATAAAACCTTGAAAATAAATTCATTTTGTTTGTATAAAAGTGATTTGACCAGAGAAGGGCCAGTTTATGAAGTTATAGAGAAATTTGATAGTAGTTAAAATATGTGTTGCATATCGGTAATTTTAAATATCAGTAATTGCTTAATTATTAAAAAAAGGTGTAAATAAGCTATGAAAAAATTCCCAATTGTTACTCTTGTTGTTTTAATGTTAGTTATAGTTGCATGTGGTAGATCTGGGCAGCCTAGTGGCGCTCCCAGAAGTCCATTTATTGGCGGTTCTCAGGGTCTAATATTAAAGTTTGAGAAAGATTCTCCTCCGCCTGAGGTTACTGATTCTAATTTTCCTTTTAGAGTGATTCTAAATGTGAAAAATGATGGAGAAACTGAAGTAAGAAATGATCAAATTAATGTGGATTTATCTGGTTTTGCACCAAATGATTTTAGTATCTTAGATAAAGATTTGTTAGATCCTATTTTTTTAGTTGACCAAAATTTGTTGCCGAAATCAAGAGATCCTGATGGGCAGATTTCAGAAGGGACAACTACATTTGTTACAATACCTCCTTTAAGCTCTGGAGAATCATTTAGAGCTAGACCAGTTGTAGGAAATACCCCATTTACATTCCAAGCTAATGTTTGTTACCCATATCAAACTAGGGCAACAACTAAGATTTGTGTTTTGAGTGATTTAGTAAATATTGACGATAATCCCTTATGTAATCCAAATAGTGGGAAAACAATATTTAATTCAGGTAGTCCAGTTCAAGTATCAAATTTTAAACAGCATGTTGTAGGATATGATAGAAATGATAATACTGATGTGATCAGAGTTAGTTTTGATGTTTCTCATAGGGGTCAAGGAGATATTTACAAAGTAGGTGATCCTGGATCAGAGCATAGTCCTGGAGAGTGTCCAAGGTCTGAGACTTCTAAAAGATTGCAATCAGAAGATATTGTGCATGTTACTGTGAATCCTAGATTACAAACTGGAAGTGTGTTGAGGTCTGTGTTGTGTAGTCTAGAAGATGAACATGGGGAGGGAGATATCAGACTTATTGGAGGGAGTAGACCTGTAAGTTGTACATTGAAATTAAACACAGATAGAACAAGTGATTTTGAGGCTATTTTTGATATTGAATTAGACTTTAATTATGACCAAAGTATTAAAACAGAAGTTCTTGTAAAGCATTTTGGGATTAATTAAGGTTTAACAAAAGATTTTTAATATACAATAATTTGTTCCTATTTATGGTTGAGAAAGAGCAAGTAACAGAGGTATTGAAGAAAGTGTATGATCCTGAGATTCAGTTTGATATTTACAGTTTGGGATTGATTTATGATGTTGAGATCGATGGTTCTAAGGTAATTGTTACTATGACTTTGACTACTCCAAGTTGTCCTTATGGAGATGCTTTGATGGCTGATGTTAAAAGGCAAGTGGAAGAGCTTGAGGGAGTGGAGATAGCTGTTATTGAGTTAACCTTCTCTCCTTTGTGGAGTCCTGAAAAAATGACAGAAGAGGCAAGGATTGCTTTAGGAATGTGATTCTTTTGCTAGTTTTTTAGAATATCTTGATGCAATATGAAGTGGTTCTGGAAGTTTGTGAGGGGTTCTTATGCTTTTTTTTACAATTTCAACACTTGTCTTTAATGAGATTTTATGTCCTGGAGAGACGAAGATGGGTTTTGAATGTTTTCTTGTTTCTAAGACTTCTGCTAAAATCTTATTATCTAAGATTACTTTATTTTCTTGGATAATTCCGCAAGATAGTTTGTTAGTAACTCCTATTGATGGCTTGTTAAGTAATAATCCAATATGACTAGCTAGGCCGAAGTTTCTTTTGTGAAGAATTCCATTTCCAGAGAATAAAATTATATCAGGTCCTGTGGATAATTTAGAGACTGCAGAAGTAATAGCGTGACCTTCCCTATACGATCTAAATCCTGATAAATAAGGTAGTTTAGGTGGTTCTTGGGAATGTTGCTTTTCTAGAATTTCCATAGTTTCAAAATTGCAAACAAC
>CEPX01415151.1_pt1 | contig 20795 bp, 9 predicted proteins | sample 361361 | NCBI WGS metagenome assembly CEPX01 (sample SAMEA2619974, study PRJEB7988) | marine metagenome | biome: marine biome (ENVO:00000447); feature: mesopelagic zone (ENVO:00000213) & marine oxygen minimum zone (ENVO:01000065); material: "saline water (ENVO:00002010), including plankton...
GTTGATGCAATAGCTAAAGGTAAAATTGCTAGTTTAGTAACCAAGTTTTTCATGACTTTTCTCCATTATGTTGTTACGTATAAATTTTAATATTCTTCTAGTTTTTTTTAAATATATAATAATTATTTTCTGGTCGTATTCTATGGTTGTTTTATTTAAGGTTCTGTATTTGTTGGTTTGTTTTTTTGTGGGAAATTTCAGATTTTTATGGGTTTTTAATTTATTTTTATTTTTTTTGGTATTTAATAATGGTGTTTTGTTTTTTGTCTAGTATGAAAGTTATTTTCTTTGTGATGTGTGTGGTTGGGTTGAAATGATTTTTTATAATAAAGGCTAGGGTCTTTAGTCAGTTATTTATTAAAAATTGAAATGCCAGTTATTAAACTGGCATTAAAAGGCTAATTCGCTTTATTGCGTTGAGCAAACTGACTCACTAACAAAAGTTAGGTCATTCAAGTGTGTAGGACCACGTAATACAAATGTTGCTTCAGCTGTATTTTGATCTAGCGTATAAAGCTTCGCGCTTTGACCACTCTTTCTTCCTGTAACGTAGATAGTACCATCATCAGCAATTGCAAGGCCTGATGCCCAGTTAACACCATGCTCGCCTACTAATGTAAGTTCTAAGGTACCTTCATCAACAGTGTATAATGCTTTATTTGTTAATGCATAAAGTACGTTATTATCACTCGAGTAAGCAATATCACCACCTACAAACTCTTCACCTTCATAGCTTAACTTGCCTAGTACAGTTTTCTCACCTGTTTCTAGGCTGAAGTCATACATATAAGTTTTGCTCGTAGCGCGTAAATTAAGACCATCAGGAGAAACTGTAGAACGAATAATAGTATAAGAGTTAGTATCTGCTACTTCGCTTTGCGTTTTTGATGCTAAATCTAGACTGTAGATTTTTGAATCTCTAGTCTCACTATCTAGTTTCTCCATAAAGTATAGCTTGCCGTCCATCCCCGCGATGTTTGCAGCAGTGCTAGTAACACCAGCAACTTTTGTTACTGCTGATGTTTCTGGGTTTAAGTGGTAAATATAGCCTTCAGAATCAGAGCCATATTTATTAATCGCATATAAACCTGCCTGTACAGAACAGTATTCTGTAGCTTCACTTACTGAAACATTATCGATGAAGCCACCTACGCCACCACTGCTACCAACACCTGCTAATGTGATCTCTGAACTAGCACCCGTAGCCTCTACATTAAAGCTGTACTTCGTCCAACCTTTAAATTTAGCATTAACAACACCTAATGATTCGCCATTCCATAGTACTTCAACTGTACTTGCAGTATCATCACCAGACACGCGTGCTGAGTAATAGAAGCTAATTTCATACATTTTACCAGCTGTTGTTGCTACGGCTTGAGAAACGCTATATTGCTGCGTAGAGCCAAGCTCTAGATAATTATGCCCATCTTTCGCATTAAGAATTCCAAGATCACTTGTTTGTACTTCAAACTGTGCGTTTTCGCTTCGTGTCCAACCAGTAATTTCATCAAATAATTGCCATTGGCCATTATGGCCGGTGACAACCTCGGCTTCGAATGACCCATTTTCAATCAAATTTGTGTTAGCCATTGCAAATGCAGATGTAACAGCTAATGGTAATACCGCTAATTTAAAAAATAAATTCTTCATATAACTTTCCTTTGTTGTAGATAAAATGATTTGTCAGCTATATTTTTATATTTAATTAACTTATTTTCAATTTGGGTACGGTGTTTTTGTTTTAATTAAATATTCCTAATTTGTAACGTTTTGATAGTGTTGTTTATTTTAGTCTTTAGGAAATTTCTTATTTTTTTTAATTCTTTATGTTTAGTTTTATTGTTTATTGATGTTTATTATCGTTTATTGCTCTTTATTATTATTTTTTTGTTTTTGCATCGTTATTAGGTTTTTCTATTTTTCCCCTTTAAACTTTCGTTTTTTTGCAAACCATCCAGATTTTTGGTTACGGTTCATTTCGCTAAGTAATTTGATTGCTTTTTCTATTGTAATTCTTTGATCTGCAATATCTTTATATATTTGTATAGCACGTTTTTTACGTTTCACTGCTGCGCCTGCATCTAAAAATGATTCGATCATTTGGTTAAAATAACGAGCTGGGCGAGATTGTGCGTATTCTTCCTCTTCTATTAATTTTTCCCCATTAATTTTTTCTTGAAGAGTGGTTATTTCTGCTTGGCAAAATTCATTTTGTGCAAGCTGACTTCTCTTCAATATATCTAACTTTTGCTTTAAATAGTCAGTTTCAAGTGCGTTAAATGTTACAATCATATTTAAATTAGTTAATGCTGTTCTGAACTCTTTAGCTGTGCAGTTCTTACTCAACATATTCGTAATAGTCTGTGATATTTTTTGCCATTGTTGCCATGCATAAACGTAGTTTAAACCTGCTCCTTTAATGTTTTGCATACCAACAATAACCTGATGAGTATGAGGTAAAGCTAAATTAGCAACAGTATGTGTGATTTCATCTGCAGATATATTGCTGTCATCCAGTAATATAATTTTCGATTTGATGATTAAGAGCAAGCGCTCTTTAATTTCTTTACTATTCTTTGCAATATCGCTTTTTAATGAATCCAAGTGCATACGCTGGTAAGAGTTGCGCAGGTTATCCAGAATAATGGTTAGTTCTTGATCTGATATCTCTCCTGTGATTTCTTTTATACAGGATTTATTTACGACCCCTTCGCTAAGTGCAAGCAGATTTTCAGCTGCCATACTGCCATATGCGATTTTAAACCTTGCTTTTAACTTCGCCTCAGAGAGTATATTAAATTGCTCTATCAGCTTATCTAGGTTCTCGATATCATCAATCTCAATTATCTTATCGATTCTTTCTAAAAGTGCGTCAAGAAAGTAGCTGTAGAAACCATCTACATTACTTCCTATCACGACGACACGATCAAAACGTAGGTCATTACTTAGAATCGCTGCAAATACTTTTGAACGTGCAACACGGTCGTTTCGATTATTTAAAAGCGCGATTACCTGAGCTTGAGGATCATCATTTAATTGTGTGAGTTTTAATCGTTGCCAATTCTCTAAAGTAGCTAAGCGTTCGTTTGCTGACATACTATTGACGAACGACTGACTAATTTTTCCGATGGGGGCTTCAGCAAAGTGCTTTAACACACCAATATCAGGAACGATCCGTGCAGATGTTTCTTTAAATACATAGTCTTTATTTAAGCCGATATGTTCCGCCATCTTGCATACGAGTGCAATGTTGGATGGGTGTTCTTGGTAGGGGTATAGAGAGCGAATGTCATCAGTTATTTGCAAACCATCAGCCCAGTGTACTTGAATTAAATTAGAGTTTTTTTGTTTTGCGTTTAATTCTAAAACTGGAGCCATATTTTGTTCACTGGTGAACACTAAACTATTCTCACCGATAAAATGGCTTGTTTCGTTAGCAACATCAATTCCTGTTGGACCTAATGTATCTTCATGATCTGGGTAAGCATTGGTAATAGTTGAAAAGTTATCAGCCATCCAATTTCTTAATATTTTTACATAGCGAGGGGTTAAACCCATACATTCCCACAGAAACACATCGGCCTTTACTTTTGTTGCAAAATGCAGAACATCGCTTTGCTCCCAAATACTGGCTTTATCGAAAGGTCTGAATAATGGAATTTCGAATTGCTCTCCACTTGCTCTGGCATAAATAAGGGTTGCTTCACAGCCAGTAGTTTTACTGATTACTTTTAGAGTCAAACTGCTGAATAATGCAGCTTTTAAACGCTCAGTTCCTGACTTTCCTCGTGTTCCCCAACCACCAATTGAAACGGGGATTTTGGCCCTATCTGACTTTATTTGCCTACTTATCTTTATATGGCGAGCCCAAAAATAGGTTGAGAAAGCCAAAACAAAAAATATTAGTTGGCCAATGCTATTTTGATAAAGAGAATAGGCATACTCTTTAAAACTTGACCACATATTGAATAAGAAAGGCGTGAGTGACAGTTTTTGATATAAGTTGGCAATATTTGATTCAACAGGGAATTCGGCATCAAGCACAGAGCCATATTGTTGAAAATCCAGAATGAAGCCTCTTGCTTTTATTAATGCTAAAAAGTCTCGTTGTTCATGTTCAGAACCATTTCGCAAATCATCCAATTTTTCAAAGTTGAAAGAAATCCAGCTGTACGCATACATGCGCTTGAGTACGTTTGAAGGTGGTGTGACAATTAAAATACCATCAGGAGTAAACGATTTAGCAGGTGCTTTCAAATTATCTTGAGATAATGTGCTCAATAGAAAATCTAGCATAGGTAAATGAGGTCGAGAACTAAACTGCTCGGCATCAAAGCGAGGCTCTCCAGGTACTTCAGTTTGGCTAATCTCAGCTACGGTACAGCTAGGAATATGCATGAATGCACTTGGTTTTCTAGCTTGTACATGATTAAAGCTTTGGCGTTTACCTGTACTTGGGTTTTTAAATTCATGCCAGAGCCGCCAAAAACGAAATCCTCGCTTGTAACCTCGTTGTATTTGCCAGCCTTTATTTTTCATTGTTACATTAAAGGCTTCATTATTCTGCGCTTGCTTACTCAAAAGTCGGCCTAGTAAATCTTGTTCAGCCCAGTCGGAGTTTAAATTAATACTTAAGCTTGAGTTTAAGTTAAACTCAAGCTCAGCGAGTTGTTGCTGGTACATAAAACATGCAAGCTGCTCTCTAACACGGCTAATGACTCGTTTGATTGCAATACTTTTCTCATTTTCAAGCTGCGTATTTAAGACATTAATAAACGACTTAAACAATGTATCTGCTTGGCTTTGCTGCTCATAATCAACTTGTAAATTGAACATAATTCTAGGGGCTAACTCGAGTAATAAACGTTTCTCTGCAAAGCTGTGTGCAATTTTTAGTTGCTTACGCCATATGTGAAAAACTTGTAGCTCTTCAGTAAAACGAGGGTCTGTTAACTGTTTAATGAGTGTCAGTCGCACTGCTTGATGGGATTCTTTATGCAAGCGTACCGTCAATAGTTTAAGCGCAAATGCCGAGGGTAATAATGAGCATTGCTCAATGACGCTCTGTCTAACACGAGGGTAGGTGTGCTTAGCAAGTAAAATGAGTAGTTTATAATTAGTTTCACTTAATTTAGGTTGCTTACATATAATTTTTGAAAACGCAGTCAGTAAAAACAGGTGTTGAGCTTCGACTTTTTCATTTGCTAAAACATCTAAGTCAATTTGAGAGCGCATAAAATAGCGAGTAAATGTAGGTCTTAAATTGATCAGTATCTCTAAAATATCGACCTTTGCAGCATGTGGAGTCGATTGTTTTTCAAGAGATAGTAATAACAACTCAACAAGATCTGAGTCGAATTGAGTTTCACCTACATATTCGCTAATTAAGTTTACTTGGTTGGCGAGGGCACGAAAAATAGAGTTGCGAATAGCTTCGTTCTCACTTTTTTCTAGTAGCCCTAAAAAGAAGCTTTCTAAATTAAGTGTTAACCACGATTTAGTTATTTCTCCCGAATGGATCCGTAAATAACGATTGGTTAAATCACCTAATTTACCAATTAAAAACTTAAGAGACTGCTCAAGTTCAGAGAGTTTATCTTGGTACCGGTTTACAATCGCTCCCTCATCAAACCAGCGTTGAAAAGCATCTTGGTCTTTTTTTAATTGTTCTCGGTCTGCACCTAAAGCGTACGCATAATCAAGAATATGAAACTCACGCTCGGCTTTTAATTCGGCATGATTTAAACGCTCGATAAAGCGTCTGTGCTCGACATCAATTTTGATTAATTGACTTTGCAGGGTATCAATCTTATGGGTCAAAAATGAAATAGTTTGCAGCAATAACCAATCATCTTCCTCATAGTCCTCAGGCTGATTTTTTATTAATTCCCACTCACTAAGTTCATCAACCAGTTCGCGATATTTTTGGCGGTATAAGTCTAACCAAAAACTGGCAATGTCTGCGAAAAGCAAGTTTTCAAGGCGTTTTGTAAGTAAGTGATTACTCATAGTCAGTGTGCTCTAGCAAATGATTTAATTGAAGCGTTGGGAATATAATTTCATCATGGGCAAAAGGCTCAAAACCGGTATGTTGGTTGTTACCAGATGAAAACTCGATACTGATATTGTGGTTATCCCACACCCAATCCTGTTGTAGTCGTACCTTAAGCCAACCATGTGAGAAATCACCTAAACTAATTTGTGTTTGCCATGCAAACTGTGTGATGTATTGCCACGTGGCTGTTGCACGGTTGTCATCTTTAAAGCGGTAATAGCTATCAATGCCAAGCTGGAAAATGTGATCATGATAATATTGATTCCAACTGGTGTTGAAGCGCAGATAATCTAAGCTTGTCCAATCATCATTTGAGCTTGATGATACGCCGAAATTTAAATAATTATCGACCCAAGGTTGATAACGGTGTTGATAAAACCCTTGCCACCCTGAGGCATGGTTTTCTCGATAAAAATTAAAAACATTTGAATTAAGTAAGTCGTCACTGAGGTAATCGTCTAAATCAGCGCTACTGTAACGAATAAATGGAGTTAGCTGCCATTGATGACGATGCGTAGAATCACGTTGCCATTTTTGTCCTACACTGAGACTGCCATCAAGGGCATATTGAAGATCAAATCCATTATGACTAGGTTGCCAACGGCTTTGAATTTGCGCATCAACATACCAAGGGGTTGTATCATCTTGCCATGAATAGTAGCCATTGAGCGCAATCACATCCGCTTGTTCTTTACTTAAAGAGTAATAGCCTTCTAATTGGTACCAATCATTATCGTCGTTAATACGTAAACGTGCGCCAACATCAATGTCTTGTCGGGTTGGGATATTTTCAGCAGTTTGAAATATTTCTTGTTGATCATATTGAATAAAACCTTGCCAATTAAGATCATCACTTTGAAATGATTTTTGTTCACTTACTATTGTTTGCTTTTCTGGCGCTATATAAGTAACTAAGTCAGGCAAGGGGACTTGTGCTTGTGTGAACTCAGAAATCTTATTATTCAGATCACTAAGCTCCCAAGTATATAGTCTTACGTGTTCAAGCTCCGCTGATTTGACTTCAATCTTCCCTGCAGGGTGGAAAAATTGTCGCTCACTTCGACTATAGCTGTTCATCTTTTCTAACTTGATTAAACGATCTGCATTTAATGTTGCAAGCAAAGGGGTAGAGGGAACAACCGAATAAAAAAGTAGCGTTGTTGGTAATTCTAACTTTCTCCATCGACCCGCAGTATATTGCTGTACTTCAACTTTAAGTTGTTGAGATAAGTAGGGGTTAAGCCAATGCAGGGCAATGACGTTATTATCTAACTCCCGCTTATTAAAGGTAAAGGGAATACTTTGTTGCTCGGTAACAGACCACACTTTAAGAGAGTTAGCTAGTTGAATAGATAAGTTTGCTACATTAGCTTGGGCAAGCTCTGCGGTAGAAAAATTAAATACAAAGCGAATTTGTTCTCCTTCTGTTTCAGCCAAATCTATGTAAAGGGTATGAAATGGTCGAATCAATAAACCATCATTATTGTATAGATGCGTCTTGAATTGGTTAAACCTATCGGCAAAACTGGTTTGTGCTGAACTTTGAATATTAAAAAGACGCGTACCTGCATAATCGATTAGGCTTTCTAAGGGCTGCCAATGACCAAAGCTTTCAATTCTATTTTGTAAAAAAGTCGATGAGGCACTCGCTGGAATTGTGGCTATTCGCTGTAATAGTTGCGTATATTCATTATTGTTTAAACGCTTTTTAGATAATAGATATAAGCCATTAATTAAAAGATCTTTTTGCGTAGCATCATAGGCATAAATTAATGACATAATATCGTTTGTAGTAAACTGGTTTGCAGCATCAGAGCGGTAATCAAACGCCTCATATAATGTATCAGGTATATTTGTAACCTCTATAAAAGCTTTGTGATCAGCAGATAGAGTGAGTGTTTCTCCAGCTTGCAGACTTACAATCATTGTTGAGGCAACTGATGCAGCTTTTTGACTTTCAACAATGAGTGTTGTCGACGGTATATCGCTGTAAATTGGCATTAGTTTATGCTGGTATTGACTATCAGCCATTAACCAAGCAGTTTGATACTCGCCATTTTGTTTGGCTTCTGTTCGCGCTTTTATACTCAAATGAACCGCTTCTAACGCCGTGTACTTCCATGGCATGTGCTGAGAAAGTACTGTGCTTTGTAGCTTTCCTTGAGAGTTAATCAACGTTTCTTGGGCACCTGAAAGTAACTCATATTGCTTATCTTTAGCTTTTAATCCGTGACTTAAACTGTGGTAGTTAAGTGCTATATAAACTTGCTTAGTTGTGTGATTTTTATCCTTTTGATTTAAAAGCCATAATGCGAGTCTATTTTTTTGTTGTTTAGTCGCAAGCTTGGTGAGAATACTATTACATTCTTCCAATATGCTTTGGTTTCCGGCGCACAAAGCAAATAACTTTATTTCTTGATGCTCGGCTTGATAAGTCTCTAATAGGGAGTTTAATGCAAACTCTTGTAACTCCCTTTGTTGAGTACTCTTGTAAAGGCCTTCCAAGTAGCTCGTAGCAAGATGAAACTGTTGTTGCTCTCGCAAAATATTGATTTTAATTTGCCACGCTTGAACAGCAACTTTTGGGTCTGGGTTTTGCGTTAAAGGTTTTAAAAAGGCAAGTGCATCTAATGGCGCAGACTTAGCTAAATCTTTGGCTGTTAGCAAAGATTGCTGCCAATTAAGTAATTTAACTTTTCTTCTTGCTGGGGCATAAGGCTCTATTAGCGCTAAATAATCACTATATAATTTTCTTAAGTAATCGTTTATTAGCTGCGCTGTAATAGGGCTCTTTTCGGAAAGACTCCCAGGTTGTAAAAAAAGTACTTCATTACTTGGAAAATCTGTAAGTGTTCGAGCATAAACAGCAAAATCAATACTAGGCACATCATCAGTGGTTTTCTGAATGGTCATCGTTTTGCTGTTTAGTGGCACTGAGACATGAATTGTTTGGTATTCTTGTGTTGCTTTGATATTAATTAACCAGCTAGTCTTTCCAACAGTGAGTTTAAATTGACTGTCTTTGTCACTACGAGCGATGAAGGTAAGCCACGGTGTGACTCGTTTTTGACTTGATAAGTCAAAATTTAAAGCCATCTTAGAAAGCGACGTGATATGTCTGACCTGTTTATTAATGCGAGGATAAAACTGGTCATCTACTAATCGCTGCTCTTCAAGTTCACTAATAAGCAGTTTTTTTGATGGGCTCGAAGCATGAACGACACTACTCCCTTTTAGTAAAGTTTGTGTTGATATTAAGCTAAGCAAATCATAGTAGCGCTTAACAGCGAGGGAGTTATTTTTTGTAAATACGCTGTCACTAAAAACATTAAGCGAATACTCGTTGTAAACTGATTCCATTGCATCATTGGCAGTTTTTAACCAGTAGGGAAGCAGTAGTTTTTCTTCAACTTTTATGGCTGCCGAATCATCGTATATGGCTCTGTGGCTTTGCGATATTTTTATATACGCATCGGCTTGGCTTTTTATGGTTAAATATTGGCCTGCATCAATAGCAAAATAGTCACTATTCACCAGACCTACCTGTTGGTTGTGGTATTCAAGGGCCGGGTTATTGATGATATTAACTTTTGCAGTAAGAACTTCATTTGTGTATGCGTAGACAGCACCATGACTATCTAAAGACTCCATATTTTTTCTGACCGAAAGCTTAATTTTTTTAGCATCAGGAAAATATAGAGTGACCTCATCACCTTTACCGAATTGATAAAATCGTTCGCTGCCTTTTCGCGAAGAGAGCAATATTGATGGCTTGGCAAGTTTTAGGGCTCGTTTAAAGCTATCAACAGTGGTTTTATAGTGACCAACTTGCGCAGAAAACTTAGCCTGCACATCTTGGCGGTTTTGAATTGCCACAACACGATTATGCCCAAGTGCTGGAAGCTGACAGCGCTTTTCTAAACATAATAAGTCACGATCCATTTGGATCCGCTGCTGAATATACTGTGTGTTGCCCACACTCATAATGAATTTTTCAAATAATTCAGGGTTGAATTCTAACCAATGTCCTTCGGGTAGCCATAAATATTGATGCTCATACGAATCAAATTGCATCGTTTGTGTAGTGGCTAACACGTCTAGCTTTGGAGATGTTTTTAACCAAATAGGAGGCTGCAGTACTGCATGCTCTTGTTGTACGGCAAGAGCAGGTTTAAAGGCCAGCAGCGTTAATGTTATGAAGGCTATTATGAAATAAGGCATAGGCTAAACTGTTTTAAAAGTTGGTTGTTAGTTATTAACTGCTCTCGCAGCTCGCGACTTAACTCGATATGGAAAAACTGACTATTAACAGGAGCCAGCGAATTCAGAACATTGTGTGTTCCGCCCAACTCATGCACATCGCGACCATAAACCAATGCATTAATACCTAGTGTATTGTTGAGGCATTGAGCAATATTTAAAGTTCGTTTAGAGGCGAATACATGGCCTTCGCTTAAAATGAGATCTGCTTTTCGTCCTTGCTCTGTGGTTCGCTTTTCCTTTGCAAATCCATGGATTTGATAAATCGAAAATGATTCAACTGTACTGCTGTACGCTAGTATAAATGCGTTGCTACTACTATTTTTATATTTGCCAAAATCAATTAACTTGCCATAAACATCACGGCTATTTCGGTGCTTCGTATTGGTCAATAACACTTGGCACTCACTAAATAAGGCTTTAGCAATTCCCAATGTGTGTTTATCAAAATATCTATGCGGAGCATAAGAAATACAGGTGTTCCCTTTGGCTTTAAAATGTATTTCACCACCCGAGAGCAGAGACTTATTGGCAACCAAAACGCCATTGCTAAAGGAAAAGTGCTCAGGTACGCGCTGCTGGTCATTTAACCAGTTTTGTAGGCTAGACGTGAGCTTTTCTAGCTGAGTTGCCTCACAAGATGCAGCGGTAAAGAACATAAGAACAGTAACGATAATTTTATAGTTCATTATTCCACCATCTAACTTTTTGATCCTTTACTGGGTACTCTTCAAGTATAGATAGCCAGATCGTTTCGGAAGAGGTTAATGTCACGGACTGCAAAAAATTTATATCATTAGCGACTTTGAATGTAACGCTAGGATAGCTAGTTAACTGGCTCTTTTTGGGGTGAATTAAAAATGACGTTAATAATTCAGAGCTATGCAACTGATAGCTTTGTTTCGCAATACTGTATTCACTTGTTAGCCCAAGTTTGTAATTAGCACTATGATTAATATTTAATGTAATAGGTTTATTACTTTGAGTACGAAATGCTTTTACAACAATGCTAGTTGGGTGCTCTTTCTTATCATAAAGCAGCTTAATTGGTTTATTTTTATCTAATTGATAAAGGCGTTGTTTTATCCAAGGGCGATGACCATACCAATTTTGATAAACAGTATGCGACTCTTCAATTAATTTCATTTTTTCTGACAAAGAGATATCAGCTATTTTGACTTCATTAGCACTATTGCTATTTAGTTTGAATATCAATCGGTTATCGTTTTCTCCAGTAGATGGGAAGTAGTGATTGTTATCATAGATCCCAAAATTAAATTCTTGTGCTGGTTCTGGCTTTTCATAGTATCGGTTGGGGCTTAAACCAAGTGCCACATTTGATAATGGCAAAACATTAAATAACTCCTTAGATTGGTAGTAAGTTGTTGTGTCCTCAATATCCCTAGGAGGGATGAAAGTACGAATATTTACAAAGTGTTCTCGCTGCGCCAAGTCGTAATGGTTACTTGCTTTTTGTTCATACCAGGCTGCAATATCATAAAAGCCATCTGTAGATTCAGTGGTAAGCGGTTGGTGTGCTGTACGGCGTTGATAATGAAAGTTAGCGAGTCTTGTCTTTACACGCAGGTATACATCGTCGCTAGATTCAACTTTAATTGAGTGTGCTTGTTGCGGTGTACGTAGGTAATACGATGTGAGCATGCCTACCGCTTGTCTTTGGGTATTATTAGCAATTAAGCGATCGAACTTAGAAGCTTCCCCTTTTATAGTGACGGCATATCGCTCGATTGGTTTTTTATTTTTGTCGTATAAAGTAACGTCTAATTGGCTGCTCTTTAATGTTCTTAGTTCTAAATTAAGATGGCTTGCAGGGACAATATCAAATTCAACTGAGGCTTTAGGGTTTATCAAATAACTGCCAGCATAACTTGTTAAAATAACGGTTCCTGACTCCGTTCGCCATTGAGTTAATAGCTCTTCTTCACTGCAAATTGTAATCAATCCCGCATTGAGCAATGGGGTTTTATAGGTGTTTACTTCATCAGTTTGAGAGAAGCTTATTTCTTTTGGTGCTTCAAACTGAAGTTTGTCATACCAGGTTAATAGAGGGAGTGCTTGGTTATTACTGACGGTGAAAATCAAGCTATCACTGTTATCTAACCTAATACTGGCACATAAGCGTTCATTCGTGTAATAAGCCGCAAGGCTGTATTGCTGCTGATTGAAGTCATAGATAATCACATTATAAGGTAAGCTCTCGTATAAAATGTCAGACTTAAAGTCGATTCCTGGAATACCTTGAGGCGCAATTTTTTGCCACCAAAATGCCATTGCATTCGCTATTTCAGTATTTGTAAGGGTATTTTCACCCATGGTGAGATAATCAGTTGCACGCTTACGCCTATCTAGTGGTCGTTTTAACCAATTATTAAGTGGATCAACGTTTTGGTCAGGGGTTTCTGCATGAACTCGAACTACCACGCCTTGAAGTGATTTTTCTTCAGGGATAAGCAATAGTGCTAAGCTTTGTGCATCAGGGTAATGAGCTATAGGCAGGTAAAATGATTGCCCTGAAGCCACATTGAGAGATTGCTTATTTTCAATAATCTGCTTAATTTGCTGCTCTTCACTGTTATTAACTAACTTTGAAGCGTGGTGGTAAATTTCATCTAAAATTATCTCTTTCTTATCATTATAAAGTGTATATTTGATGGCATAGTTCACTGGTTGATCAAGGGTAACTGATTGATCAAAAACTGCGTTTGAAAGGATCCGCAGTGAATGAGTCCGCTGGTTGGAAAATGTGTAAATCAGTGGCTTTTTAGTACTTAGCCATTGCACTTTAGAGCGAGTTTCTTTACTTGTTTGTGGATTAACTGGCTCAGCTGAATCCAACCAAATTAAAAAGCTATTCCAAGCAAACAAGGCGACTAATAAAATAGTGATAAGAGCCAAAATGGCGAACAAGCGTTTAATTAGATACATTAAAGCCTCCAACCATCATGTCGTTAAAAACAGCCATGTCAATCAACTGATTACTAGCTGGATTATATATAGCGATGAGGTCATTTTGTTTTTTGATCATCAAGGCAAATTTATTTAATTGTTCTAATTTAATAGTCTGTAATACACACTCTTTTAGCTCTAAACATATTGTTTTTAAGGCTGCAATTTCATTCTCAGTAGAATATTTACTAATCTTTCGTTGAATTAGTTGTTTATCTCCATTATCAAGCTCCGCCCAGTTGGAAGGCGACAAAGTAGCTAGATTAATCGTGGTTACAGTTGGCTTATTCGAAATCGCAAGCAGGCGCATCAGAAGGCTATTTTGATCAATTGAAAACTGTTCTTTAAAATCAGACGCGATCCACAAGGTTGCCAGTTCACTGTTTGCGTTAAACTGTTGATATCCGTACTGTGGCGAACTACCGATTTCAAGGCCACGAGTGGCTTTGTGACCTTCTACTACTTGGTAGCTAACTCCTAAATTGCCTAAGTCTTTAGAAAGCTTTTCCATTAGAGGTGTTGCGATATCTCTTACTTGGGTGTTTGAAAAAGCTATTGCGTTAGGACGGATCCATGATGGCGCACTGTGGCTACGAATTTGTATATTTAAGCTTGGCTGTTGTGCTTTAAAGCGCGAGTAACTTTGATGCACTACATTGAATAATGAGTCGACATTATTCGCTGCAAGTACATTAGCCTTCGGGTGAGCATAAGGGTGAGCACCTGCAATTAGTAAGTTGGCAGCATTTGAACTAGTGAAAAGCTCACTTGCAAAACTTAATGTATTGCCCTCAAATATTGGCCTTGGAACACTCAAGCTGATTGCTTCATGCTTACTAAGTGAAAATGCATATAAGCCCTGCCCAAGAGACTGAGCATCGTTATTTTGTAATGGGCTTAGCAGTAGGTATCGCCCACTGCTATTTTGTACAAGTTGTAGCTGATAATTTAGTAATTCGGCTGTACTGTTTATTTGCTTAAGGTGATTTAATATATCTTCATTAAGTGAAGAATTACCAATTTGTTGAATTAACCTATAGAGCGGTGTTAAGACCTCAAACTCCCAAAGAGCTACTTGGCTGTCTGTTAATGGTTGATAATTGAGACTGCCTTTACTGCTGATATAATCGGAAAAATCATCGACAATTTGGGCTATATCTTCATTAATTGTATTAAGTTTTAAATTACTATAGCGATAATTTTCACGGTATATATATGCCAAAATATTGGTGTAATTATCTCCATCAAGAAACACCTCAAACATCGAGCCTGTAAAGTCTGTTGCGGGTAAACTACTTTTCGCCGCTTTACCAAAAAAAGTTGCTTCACTGCCTAAAAATTCATGGATTTCACGCTGACTTATTGATTCTGGTAGTTGGTTAAAGATCCAATATTGGCTTTTTACATCATGAGGCGTGCTCTTGAGTAAAGCGGCTGTATAACGATTAGATTCGCGTACCTGTAGCAACTCATTAATTTCTAATACATTGATAAAAGCTTGGTAAAAAGCGCTTTGTTGATTTTCTTTTGCTAACGTTATCTGAGGTGTTCTTGTTGCACCAAAGACAAGTGCTTTGCTTTTTAAATGTTGGAAGATAAGCGCAGCTGAGTCACTCGCAAGGCCCTCAGTAATAGGGTAAGGCACAGTGATGATTAAATTTGTTTGTGGTGTTTTATTAATTACAAATAAACCACGTTGTTGATCTTCAACAATATCTATTAGATATACATAGTTTTCATCACTCACAAGCTTAAAGCCGATTGAGTTGAACAACGCACTGAGGTGACCCGTTTTTTGTCTATTCTCGATGGCTTGATTCAGTTGATAAACAGCATATTTGAAGTCAGATACAGCCTGACTCGCTTTATAGCTACTTACCGTTACTTTGTTTGAGTGAGTGGTATATAAATAGCTTTTATACTGACTCACTTGTTGGTTAAGTGTAATGACTTGTAAGTTTTCTGCTTCAGGGCTAATACTTTGTTTTATTAGTAAAGAAGGCACAAGCATGACTAAAAAGCCAACAATGATTGCAAGGCTTCCACCTATGACGGAAGTTTGAAAAGTAGCCCTAAGTACCAAGCCCAGCGCATTTTTTTGATAAATTTTAAGGGCAAGTAAAGTAGCGAGCATATACCCAAATGCAAAAGTATCGGTCACTTTAACCGTAGGAAAGAACCAAACGACGATATAGTTTAAAATAAGCTTAAAAATAAAGCCTATAGTAAAAAATAGCATCAATAGTCTGGCGCCTTCTATGTGTGCATGCTTTAGGCGAGTGTAATGAATAAGAGAACTACCTACCGCTAATATAACGGCAGTTTCTATAAATGAGGTTAAAATTTTACTTGGTTGCGTCAGCTGTAAAGCTAATAACGCAGGTAGCATGATACCGTTAAATTCCCAGCCATACTTTAAATTTGCTCGAGAGGCCAAAAAGGCTGTAATAACTAAAATAATATAGGCTTTAGGGGCAGCAATAATCGATGCTGCTACAGCTTCGTACATTATACCTAAATTAGCGATGCTAAAATTGGTAAAGGGCATGAGTACAAATCGCACCAACATATAGGTTATGAATAACTGAATAAAGGTTACTTTCAGACCATATTTAAAACCGCCATTCCACATTACATTAGCTGTTAATGCGATAATAATCAGACCCAGAGAGTAAAGCTGGGATGCATAATCAAAGGTAATATCCCACTGACTTAACTGATCAGCAATGATTGGCCAAAATAGCGTATCCATACAAACACGGACTAAGATACTAATTAAGATGATGGCAAAAAAGCGGTCTCTGCCAAACATTTCACTGTAACCAAAGCGCTCCATCAAGTAACTTGCACTCACTCGCATAAACCCATACACAACAATAGCTTCTATGATGATAACTACCGCTGAAGTGGGGCTAATTATGAGTAGAGGCACAATATAACCAGGAACGACAAGGCCTGTTAGTGGAAAACCAAAGCGCAAATTAAGTAGGCATACAACAGCAGTTCCGACCCAAACAGTTGTAATAACTGATTGACCCAGCCCACTACCTGCAGGAAAAAGCGCTAAAACGAAGTCCATCAAAGCTTACCCTCTGGAGTTACTTCAGAAGTGTCGTTAATAAATTCAAATAATATTCCTGACACTTGAAAAGGCGCCCCAGAAGCGGTTTGTGTGTTATCGGAATGAAGCGCCCTAATAATAAGCGTATAAGGCTGTTTACCCAGGTAAGCAGGTAACTCAACCGTAGCTTTATTTAAGGTTATGTAGCGTAATTTCCCTTTTGCCGTTTCGATATCAAGTGCACAGCTTCGACAAAGTAAATCAAGGGCTGTCGTTTCAAAAATAGCAATTTGATGCTGCTTAGCAAAACGTTCTAAAGAAGCATTGGTCTGAATTATTTGACCAAACAAGTTAAATAACACTGTAGCAGGGCTCGTGTGGTTAATTACCATCTCTAAGGTGGTTAACTTTTGCTCCATTTCGTTAAGCGAGCTTTTTACCTTCTGACTAACTGGTTCATGAAGCTTAAATGTAAGTAGTCGATTAATTAGAGTGCGATTCTTCGCCTGTGTTGTTTTAAAAATATGGTAATGAAATAGCAGCTCAGCAACCTGAGCTGCAAACTTATTAACGTTTTTTTCAAACGCCTGCTGATTAAAGCTTTGGTTTGGCACAATTGATAGCGCCCAAAATCCACGTACATCACCAGCGTATACAAGTGGCGCAATTAATTCGATTTCACCGTCAATAATTTGTTTAAAAAGGGACGGTTAATTTTCACTATGCCTAAGGACTTTAACGCATTACTATAAGGTGTGCGTTGATAGTCTCGTCTCATTTCTTGAATATCATTTAGTTGGCAATTTATTGCGCGAATTTCGACTACTCGGTGATCGTCTTCTTTTCGGGCAAGAAAAATTGACTTCTCCAGATCTAGTTGCTGACTAATTAATTGAATAATGGGATCCCACGGAGATGGGTGCTCAATAAAGCTTTGCGGGATATAGCGGCCCATCATCATTTGCTGAATGTTATTTACATCGGCTGTGAGTTCTTTGTCCTCAGAAATTTTGCGAGCAACCACTACCCAGACTAAAATCCCAAATGTCAGTATGATGAATTGGCCAATTGGAATGAAAAGCTTTGTTAAGTTCACTAAAAAGTACCCGGCTGCACACCAAAATATAGTTATGCCGAAAGCGACTAGAAATGAATAACTTATAGATATTTTTTGATAGAAAAACAGTAAAGCAAATACAAATACCAGCGCAAATGTTACCGATATAGCAAAATTAAGCTCATTTATAGTACTGTTTTTCTCAAGGCTATCAGCGATATAAGTAAAGAGAAGTAAAGGATCATTTAGTCCTTCAAGTTTAGGAGCATGTATATTTACATTAAATTCTGCAGCTTGTTGACCAACAATGATTACTTTATTTTCGAGTTGTTCACTCATTACGTCGTAGTTAAGTACTCGCTTAGCAGTAAATTTAGGCAGTGCAGATACGTCTAACCTAAAGTTAATCAGTCTAGATTTGTCATGGTGATAATTAAAAACTGCTTGCCAGACACTTTCACATTCAAAATTAGCTACAGCAGGGATACGCATTTGATAGGTAGCCCAAATATCAACTTTTGGCATGCAATACTTACTACCGTCATAAGGGTAGAAAACCCCTTCCTTGATCACCGGTTGTAGTGGCTCATCAGCTAAAATAATGATTGCTCTTGGCTGATACTCGGCTAGTTGAGTGACTAAGTCTGAATGATTAGCACTGAGGCTTTCACTCGTGATGAGCACAACGTTTGTTTGCTGAGTGCTACTAAATGAGCTTATTTTTTTATAGAAAAATGCATCACTTGCTTGAAATATATTCAGCAGGTTACTAACAAGCACAATAGCAAATAAGAAAACAGTGAACCAAAAGGCTCTTTGTCGCGCTAATCGCAACAACTGTTGTAATGCGGCCAAAATTCCTCCTTAATCAAGTACAGTGAATGTAAGTTTTAAACTTACCTCACCACTTGAATTGACTTTTAAAAAGTCGAAACCGTGCATTTTATCGGTCTTCCATTGTCCGTTTTCTAGATTAATACTTTGCTGCCAGCTGATCATAGCGACATCATCTAGGCGAGTGATTGCTTCACCTGTCTCTGGTGGGTAGTGCCTAAACTGTAACTTAACGCCACGAGGGGGAAGTTCTTTAGGTCCAAGCGTTTGTTCATCTGAAGGTAAACTAAAATCATGACTAAAAGCGTGCCATGGCTGATCGCCTCCTTCGCTGAGTAGAATTTGGTTTTCTGCAAAGGTAAGGTCATCTATTTCAGTGGTGTAGGTTAATAACGCTTCGAGCTGCCCCCCGTTCTCAGACTGCAAATAGGTCAGTAATGAAAAGTCTTTACTAAGATCAAGTTCACCTGATTCGTCGGTTAATTCCATTACTCGCATTGTATGTCTAAATGGAATGATAGAAGGGGTATTATCAAATCGATCACGCGTTGAGCATAGAGCCTGCAAGCCATTAAACGGGTTATCAGTGCAAGGTAAAACACTTTCACTGCTGTGATCCCAGCGACTTACTTCAAAGGCGTCGGTGTCATTGTCCCAGTCTTCAAAATCACCAAACACCATAATATCTCGGCCAAGTAAAAGGCTATCAAGCGCTTCATTGTTCACTTCAATAGATGAAACATAGGCAGCTGAAGATGGCGAATACTGTCTTAAATCGATGATGTCTGTAGTCGCGTCAATCTCGATGGTCACTTGCTGAGATTTTTTACTAGCTTGATTAGCTGTAAAGTATATCTCTGCATAGTTTTCACGGGGGATAAGGGTAATATTATCATCAGAAAGCTCAGCGATTCTTCTTAATAAATAATGACTTAAAAATCCATTTGTGAATCGAGGCTTATAGTCTTCTAAATAAATTGGATAGGCGAAGCCGCGATTAATAGTTTGGTTTTGGGTATCAAGATCAAGCATCACAGCAAGACCTAATAAAGTGTCTAGTCTTGGTTGGTCAAATACAAAGTTGCCCAAACCTAGTACTGCAGGTATCTCATTATATACAGCAAACCCTTGAGCAATGTGAGGATGGTGACCAATTAATAAATCGGTGTTCTGCGATGAAAGAACTTCAAATCGACTACCAATATAGGGTGAAGGTGTATATGAGTATTCATCACCACCGTGCATTTGCGCGATTACAAAGTCAGTAGGGTCAAGTTGCTCAAGCACAGCTTTTACCTCTGCTGAGTTAGTTAAATCTGCAGCCCCACCTTTATTTTCATCAGCAACATACGTGTATTGATGTTCTTTCCCCGTAATTGTCGTTGCTGCAAAAAGCGTTAAGTTAACATCTTCAAGGTTATGCGATACAGTTTTGAAAGCCTCTGTAGCACTAAGACCAGCGCCGCTATTAAGAAACCCTGCACTTGAGACTTCAAGTAAGGTATCTTCAAGGCCATTTTGTAAATAGTCATAGATGTGATTATTCCCTAAGCCAACATAATCAATGCCAATTTCTGACAGGCTTTGCACTGATTCTGGTAGTGAAAAAAAACTGAATTCTTTGGTCGGGTGCACATTTGTTGGCATTGTCGTCACTGGCGACTCAAGATTTACTGATGAAAAGTCAGCGGCTCGAAAAAGTGCCGCTACTTGAGTCGTAATTTCAATACTGTCTTCTCGTGCTGAGTCTGGTCTAATTAGCGCATTACTAACATCTGGCACTGATGTACCCATGGTATCCAGTTTAGGGTCTAGGAAGCGTCTACCAAACATAGTATCACCTGCAAAGAGTAAGCTTTTTGAGTTAGCAGGTTTTGTTTCTAATTGAATTTGAGAGGTCAAAAAGTTAGGTTGATTCACCAAAATGCCGGCTTTAGGAAAATAGCCTTCTTGTGAAATGAAAACTGCATGATTACCAAATGAAAGGTTATTGATTGAAACACGACCAATTGTATCTGAGAGATATTCTTGACCCGCTACAGTAATAGTGACATTGCTAAGAGGTGATTGATTTTCGTCTATTACTGAAAATTCGATGTCAGCAGTACCGGCAATTAATGCTTCACGGTCACTAATTGAATCTTGCTTTAGTTGTTCTGGTTTATCTTCGCTAGGATCTTTGACTTTACACGATGTCAAAGCCGCGCAGAGAATTAAGACCAAAGAATAGAAAGCTAATTTCAATTAACACCTCGCGCTGACAACTAATTTACATTAAATAGGTCAAAATTATTACACTCATTTTATAATCGTGAGTGAATAGGAACAACACGTCTTTGGCTCTGAAAATTCAGATATTGAAGTGACAAATCTCAATATAGTGGTTGTTTAACTAAATGAAATTTAAAAACTAATAAAAAGACGCGTTGTATTTTTGAAGTGCAGTCCAAATTCATTAGAATATGTTGCTGTCTAATAATTGAACAGTTTTATTAGGTGAGTTATGAGTCAGGAGAAAATAAAAAAGGCCAATAAATGGCCTTTTTGTGCGTATGGGCTTT
>CEPX01099692.1_pt1 | contig 20751 bp, 25 predicted proteins | sample 361361 | NCBI WGS metagenome assembly CEPX01 (sample SAMEA2619974, study PRJEB7988) | marine metagenome | biome: marine biome (ENVO:00000447); feature: mesopelagic zone (ENVO:00000213) & marine oxygen minimum zone (ENVO:01000065); material: "saline water (ENVO:00002010), including plankton...
CTGTAGTGGTGGTAACTGCTCCACTGGAGGTGGAACAGGAGGCGGAGGAGGACAGTAAATAAGGAAAACGAAGAACGCGATGAGAGCGAGGATTGCGAAGATCCTCGCCTTCTTCGCTTTCTTTGCATTCCTCGTCTCCCTATTTAATCACTTTATCAATCAGTCCGTACTCAAGAGCTGCTGCTGCAGTCATAAAGTTATCACGTTCTGTATCTTGCTCTACCTTTTCCATTGGCTGACCGGAGTGCTCTGCAATCATCTCATTAAGAAGTTTTTTGGTTTGTACAATGTGGTCTGCGTGAATTGCGATATCTGTTGCCTGACCCTGAGCTCCTCCAAGTGGTTGGTGAATCATAATCTCTGAGTGTGGGAGTGCATAGCGTTTTCCTTTGGCACCTCCCAGCAAGATGAGTGCTCCACCAGAAGCTGCCATTCCCAAACAAACTGTTGAAACATCAGGCTTAATAAGTTGCATAGTATCGTACATAGCAAGTGTAGAACTTACCTGACCTCCAGGTGAGTTGACGTAGAGTGTGATGTCTTTTTCTGCGTTTTCTTTCTCCAAAAACAGGAGCTGCGCAATGATAGAATTCGCAATGGTGTCCTCGATTCCTTGGCCTAGGAACACGATGCGCTCTTCGAGTAGGCGAGAATAGATGTCGTAGGTACGCTCTCCGAATTGCGTTTTTTCGATCACACTAGGAATGAGTGTGTTCAGTGGTATTGCAGGATCCATAAGTGGTTGATTGGGATTGAATTTCGTATATATCATACCGTATTTTCGGCGCCTTCGGCAGTGTGCATAGATCGTAGAATATGGTGATGTAATCATGCAAATTAGGTTTTACATTTGGGTATCTCTCTTAAGTAAGCCATAATCACTGTGATGACACCTGACAAGCAACCTTGGCAACGGCTCGTAAAAGATCACCTTAAAAAATCAACCAAGCCGCTCATTGTCATTCTCGGACCGACAGCTTCGGGAAAGACGGGGTTTGCCATAGAACTTGCCAAAACTATTGGTCATACAGAGGTAGTTAATGCCGACTCCAGACAGCTCTTTCGGGGTATGAATATTGGGACCGCGAAAGTGAGGCACGATGAAATGGAGGGAGTGGTTCATCATTTAATAGATGTACTGGAGCCAAATGAAAGAGCGACTTCTGCGTGGTTTAAAGAGGCTGCCGAGGAGAAAATCGATCAAATACTCTCCGAAGACAAAGTTCCTCTGCTGGTCGGAGGGTCAATGCTCTACATCGCCTCTGTTACCGATGGATTAAGTTTTGATGAAAATGTTCGAAGTGAACTTCGGTCTCCGCAGGCAGAGTGTAAATATGATCTTTTAGTTCTTGGCCTTGGTAAGGAAAGAAGCGAAGTTGTTGTAAAAATTAACAACAGGACGCAAGGCTTGTTTGCTACGGGGTGGATCGACGAAGTACAGTCACTTTTGGAGAAGGGTTTTACAAAGGAAGACCCTGGAATGAAGGCGTGTGGATACAGAGAAATTATCGATCATCTAGAAAGCGGATCAGACCTCGAAGAGCTCAAAAAATCCATTGCTGCAAGAACGCGTCAGTATGCAAGAAGGCAGATGACGTGGTGGAAAGGGGACACCAGAATCCACTGGCTTTAGGCTAGCTCTGTATAGCTATCTGGCCTGCGCATTCCAGGATCATTCTCGTCAGTTGTAATACTCGTAGCGAGCTTTGCAAGACGTCTTCGCTGGGAGTCGACAAGTGCTTCTTTGTATTCAGGCTTACTTTGCATATCAACAAGTGTTTCGTCGTGGTCCATAGCAGAAGACCGCGCTACAGAAATTTCTTCCACCGTAGCATCACCTTTTTTGAGAGTTCTCTCTGCTTTTTTCATGTCAGTTAGAGCGTCTGTCATATCAATGTACTTCTTGAGTGCTTCACGCTTTTCGGCAGCTTTCTTAAGTTGTTCTTGCTTTGGTCCTTCCATGCCTTTGGGGATTTCTGGGTTTCTCATAGTTTGTGTGGTTAGAATTTGAATACGTCGTGGTGCTCCTCTATCTGTTGTTTGCTTTGCCAAAGGTGCTCTACCATAGTTTGCAGCTGCGGAGACTCTGCAGGTGTCTCGGCGGAATGCAGAAAGTCTGCAATGAGTCGCAGTTGATTGGCAATGTTTAAAAGTGCAAGATCAGTCTTTTCTTGCCACTCTTCATCGAGTGCATCGTAAATCTCTTTATTGAGAAGTGATTTAGGTTCATGGGGATCAATCTCACCTGCCTCGAGCATCTTCTTGAGCGTCTTTAAAAAGTCGCGGTGTTCTGTGCCGATACTTCCGGCTATTGGGGCACCAACCTTCTTCTGATCTTCGCGTGTCAGGTCTGCAGCCGTTGCTACTTGGTCGTAGAAATCTGCCATGATTTACCTTTAGTATAGCAGATTTAGACATATCTATATATATGAAAAAAACCACACCAAGATTGCAGAAAAGAGAATTATATTGTATAATACTTACTGCATACACACATGAATTCACTTGTCGCTTCCGTTAGGGCTTTTGCGCATCAGCATGATGATTTGCCTGCGTTCCATGCAGCATTTCTCATTCTTGCCTTTATTACAGCAGGACTGTTTAACCTCGGTGCCTTTGGACTGTTGATCGTAGCGCATATGTCTCTCGATATTGTGAAATATCGTGAGCGTCATCAGTACAGTTGGAAGGATACTTTCGATGGTGTCGTTCGCGAAAGCCTTGTCGATGTAACACTGCTTTCTGTTGGTTTGGTGTTCTCTGTGTATCTTCATCATGGTGTGGGTGTGGCCAGTGTCGCAGGTCTCATGCGTGCAGAACTCAGTGTTCTTCGTATGCTTGCTCTTTTAGTTCCTAAACTCAAAATACTCCATCACTTCCTTAAGGTCGTTGCGCATTTGCATCACTACCTTGAGCAAGTGCATCCAAGACACAGAAAAGGGTGGTCAGGTCTCGATCACCTGTGTTTCTATTTCCTTGGACTCTCTGTGTTCCTCTTGATATTTGCAGCCCCGCTTATGCATGTGGAGTGGAGTCTTGTTGGGGAAATTCTTGCAGAAGAATTGATTCCTTGGAGACTGTAGTTGCTCTATTATTTGCTAAATGCACGAGTCAGGAGCACCAGCAGAGGATAAGGTACTACGTTTGTATAGATATTACTCGAATCGCAGTGATCCTGATAGTTGTGCGTGGAGTGCGAGTCATAGTTTTCCTAATTTAGGTCAAGCGGGGATAGGAAATGTCGATAGAATTTTAGATACAATTGTTGCTGCCCATCGCAGCGGATACAGAATCGAATTCTCTGATACCCCAACTCAACTCAGCAATGAAGCTCGTACAAAAATTGAACGTGCATTGCTTAGCTCTGAGGAGCCCCCTCCGGAAACAGATCCTCCTCCAGAGCTTTAGCTTCGGCGTACCAGATGTCACCGTCTTTGGAATGCTTTCCTTCGGAATACCGCTCGCGAAAATCTTCGAAGCGTTCTTCCAGCGTTACGACTTCATCGAGCTTTACACGCTTGTCTGCATAGAATAGAAGTTTTTGTTCGATAGCTGGTCGGTCCGGCGTGGGGAGCATGAGCCCATGGACGCGTACAATTTCTGCAAGATGGGGGTAACCGCGTTCTATAAGAAGCTCGGCACAGGCTGCCTCATGTCCGATATCTTCGAAGCGGTCTTTCCACTGTGTCCAAGCCTTGGGAGTGTGCTCTTCATCCTTGCCGTGCCCTCCTCCAGGGACGAAGTCGATAAATCGCAGAAGGTCATGTACTTGTGCCGCTGCCTTAAGGGCATTCGGACGGAGGATTACTCCACGATGTAAAAGTTGATCTCCCAACTCTCCGGCAAATGTAGTTACTGCGTCACAGTGTCTACAGATACGTTCGGGTAGGACTACTTCTTCTCTCCACTTCAGGATTTCTGATTCTGCGGGGAGCGTGATATCGTCAAATTGTACTGTGAGGTTTCGGCCGCCTCGGTCGTCTTCCAGCGTCACCAAAATATCCGGTTTTGCATTCGATCGATCGATCCATTCGATGCAGCGAATGCCCTTGTGGTCATCTGATCCATGAAGGAATTCATCGGTCTTTTCCTCGTCCAATCTATAGAGATCCAGGTGGAGAATTCCATCGAGATTTCCCTGATACCGTTGTTCTAAAGCATAGGTAGGGCTGGTGACAGTGTCCAAAACACCGAGACCTTCTAAAAACCCCTGAAGGAACGTTGTTTTGCCTGCTCCTAGCTCTCCGATGAATCCTATAGTGATATTTCTACGGTAGATCGTAGAGGCTAGCGATACCCCCGCAGAATGCGTAGAAACCGCTTCTGGAAGCCAAATTGTGCAGATGTCAGGCATTGTCAAAAAGTCTAAAAAGTGTTAAAATATACATGAATACAAATACCAATGAAAGGGCTTAATAATCATAAAAGAGTTGGGTTTAATCATAACTCCTTGCATACAAGGAAGGACCCGCATCCCATATTTTATCTCAAGCAGAGAGCATCGTTTTGGGTAGCATCGTTGTCGCTGTTTACGTTCTTGATTGGAAATATGATGGGGCAGCATGGGTGGTATGGGTTCTGGGCTTCGGTACTAGGTCAGGAAGATCTTAGCGCCATTGCGTATGTGGGAACAGTTTCGCCGTTTGAACATGTCGTGGATTACGGTTGTTGGGCAGAGTATGGAGGAGATTACAAGGTGCACACATTTAGGCAGTCACCAGAAATCTGTCGTCGGACTATGCCACAGTACACGACGAGTTCAAGTCGTGATGCTATTTTCTCTATGCAGTATATGAGTAGCTATGCACAGACGACGGAAGGTACTGGTAACCATCCCGGTGTAGATATTCGTGTACCAACAGGAACACCAATTCGTGCGGTGATGACAGGTAAGGTTCAAAAGATAGGAAACCAGTCTCGTGGATTTGGTAAGTACGTTGTTCTCGTGCATCCCAACGTTCCTGATCCAGATAGTCCAAATGGTTCTACGACAACGCTCTACAGTAATTACGCACACGTAAGTTCTTTCTACGTCGAAGAGGGAGATATTGTTCATAAGGGAGATATCATCGCACTCTCCGGAAATACCGGACAGAGCACTGGGCCACATCTCGATTTCTCTGTCGTTCGTGAGGATGTTCCGTTCCTGCCGTTTTATCCAAGTAACCAAAACGAGGGGTATGAGTACTCGGTAAATCCAATGCTCTATGTGCAGAGTGACTACGAACCAGCAATAGACAAGTCTACCGTTGTTGCACGCAGTGAGCGTCGCAGCAGACGGGCAGATCAACCACAGGATGTTGTAGCACCACGTCGCGTTGCAACTTCTTTCCGTGATCGTGCTCATTCAGTGGTTGCAGTACCAGATCCCACTCCGGCACAAAGTCAAAGAACGATTATTGCCAGACTCCAGAGCAGACGTGAATCACGCATACGCCAGAGACTCGCACAGAGAAATAGTCGTCAGACTGTAGCACTGAGAACAGGTCTTACGCAGGCGGCATCAGACCCTGTCGTTGTAACTGCACGCAGAGAAGTTGCTGCGGAACAGACTGTTGTTACCAACCAGACAGGGAAAGTTTCTACAGTAGAAATCTCGCATGATGGATATTTCTCCGGTCGTGGTTGGGAAAAGGTAACGATTCGCTTACTTGATAGTGATGGCAACACTGTTATCAATCCAAATCTTGATACGGATCTTGTTCTTCGGGCAGAGTTTGGCACTGCGGAGTTTCGTCCGAGTATGATTTCTTCGTTGGACTTTGTAGAAGGAGAGGTGACGGTAAATATGCTGCCTCGAGGTCGCAGAACTGTTGTCGTTAAGGTTATGCCGTTTAATGTGGTGTCGAGACCGATGCAGTTTGATCGGTAGAGGCTTGTCTACTGTAGCGCGATAAATAGAGCATCAATAAGAATAGGATTGCTGCTGCAATCATCTTCTCTCCAGTTGAAAGAAAGAGGGCGGTGATTCCAAATAGTGTCCCTAGTCCTGCAGTGAGCAGGATCACCTTTCTCTCACTCCAGCCTTTATTCATCAGGCGATGGTGCAGGTGTTCGTCGGTTGCGTTTCCACGCATAGGGTTTGCGCCCTTAGAGAGCCTTCGGATTACAACAAGAAAAACATCAATAAGCGGTACGCCGAGGACGAGGAATGCCGTGGCGACTTTGCCTCCTGCATACAGTGTGAGCACTCCAAGCATCAATCCAAAAAACATTGCCCCGGTATCTCCCATCAGCACTTTGTTCGGAGGGAAATCAAACAGCAGACCAGCAGCACAAATACCTGCAAGCACGAATGCAATCATGGAGAGTTCTGGTTGGTTTACTCTTGTACTGAGTGCAAGTGCGCCGATTACCAAGTATCCAATTGTACTTATAGTACTTACTTGTCCGGGGATACCGTCAAACCAGTTGAGCGCATTCATGCATAGTACTAGCCAGAAGATGGTGAAGATGCCGCTCCACAAGGGGAGTGGTCCGAAGAGTGTTGTAGGGATATCCAGTGTGTCGAGCTTGATGAGGCCGTCGGCAATCATTGGGTTTGTGAGCGTGTAGATGCGACTACCCGTTGCAAAGATGAGAAAGGCAACAATAACTTGTATCACCAGTCGCAGTTTTGGATCAATACCTTTGCGATCATCTATAAAACTAACGAGCGCTAGAAGAAAGATTCCAGTGATAATTCCTGCGGTTTGTACTGTCCACGGAGAAAGGAAAGCAAAGAAGGCGAGGAAAACGAGGACGGAGAGGATCCCCGTAGGGTACGGAAGTTTCCGCCTCATAAGTCCGTATTTCTCCGGGTTATCAAGTAGCTTAAGTTTTACAAAGTCCTTCAGGGCTATCCAGTGAAGGAGGACGCAGAGAACAAAGGCAATTGCCGGGATTATTACAAGCTTCATCGCTAGAATGATAGCATGACGAAGCCCAGAACCAATCCCGAGCGAGAGCTGTTTGGCATCATTGGATCTCTCGAGAATACATCAGGAGAGAAGCGCTGGTGGAATAGCCGATTTACAGAGGAGGGACTCGATGCCTTTATGGACAATTATCCAACGAAAGAGAGTGAACTCCCCGAGCGTCTTAGTGAGATGTTTCACTTTGATAGACGCGGTTACATAGTTGGAAAAGCCCTACAGGAAGCTATTATTCCGCTATTAGATCATATTGATGATACGGCGGCAGGGGAGGGGAGAGTTGATTTTGTGGCTAATACTGGCGGAATAATGACTGGGTACGCTCTTGAGGATAGAGAAAAAATGTGGGGTCTTTGCTTGTAGTAGAGGAGGGGAGTCGTACTATTAGAAGTATGACCAGCGTAGTTTGGGGTACAGCACTTGCCCATTATGACCCCGAGCCTGCCGTAGCGTAGGCAAAACTGCGCGTACGTCTGCCGCATGACCACGCTTGACAATCTCTCGGTAATCAGCAAGTCAAGCACCTACAGAAACCACTTCTGCCTAGGGTCGGTCATGCGGCTCTTTTTGCGTGTAAAGTTTTCCACACTTGCGCTTGAACACTAAATCACCACAATAAGGTCATGCAATTACCTACACTCAATCAGGCAGACTTGAAGGGGAAGAAGGTTCTTCTCCGGGCGGGGTTTGACGTACCCATAGAAGATGGGCAGGTGCATGATACAACACGTATTGATGCAATCATGCCAACGATGAAGCACATACTCGACTCGGGTGCCTCCCTCATTATCATGGCGCATCAGGGCAGACCAAAAGGAGAGCCGAACCCTGAGTTCAGTCAAAAGCCGCTGGTTGTGGTACTCGAAAAACTTCTCGGAGTACCTGTAAAATTTGCAGAAAAATGTGACGGTGATGACGCGAAGCAAATTGCACAATCATTACAACCCGGTGAAGTGCTACTCCTAGAAAACCTTCGTTTCGAAAAAGGGGAGAAGAGTAAAGATCAATCGCAGAGAGATTTGCTCGGCCAGTCCCTCGCGGCACTTGCAGATGTGTATGTCAACGATGCATTTACTAACTGCCACCGTGACCATGCGTCAATGACGAGTGTTCCAAAGTTTATGGTTGAAAAATATATGGGTCTCAATGTACAAAAAGAAGTTGAAGGTCTTTCCAAGGTCAATCAAGATCCTGCTCAACCGGTAACACTCATTATTTCAGGTTTAAAGATGGAGACGAAGATTCCGGTGATACAGCAGTTCCTCGATCGAGGAGACAATATCCTTGTCGGAGGTGGAGTGGCCAATACACTACTAAAGGCCCGTGGATTTGATCTCGCAAAAAGCAGATACGATGAAGACTTTCTAGAACTTGCCCAAGAGCTAATGCTCGAAAGTGAGCAAGAAGACAAAGCCAAGATTTCCGTCCCTTGTGATGGCATCGTAGCAACGCGGTCTACGGATGATGCTGAGAAACTCGATGTACCACTCGAGGATATCGAAGGAGATATGGCGATGTATGACATCGGCACAGTAACTCTGGGGCACTACATTGATGTTATCAAGCAATCAAAAACGATTGTGTGGAATGGCCCGATGGGTATGTATGAAGTTGAAGGATTCTCCAATGGAACCAAGAACATTGCCGAGGCTGTAAAAGAAGCAACAGCTGCGGGGGCAGTGTCTATTGTTGGTGGAGGAGACACACTTGATTTTCATGAGCGCTATGGGTATTCCCTCGATGCCTATACATTCGTCAGTACAGCAGGTGGAGCGATGTTAGACTTTATTTCTGGCAAGGAGTTGCCGGCGCTTGAGGCACTTTGTGCCTAGGTTGCCGGTCGGCGGTTCTCGGTTGTCAGGGACCGATAACTGACAACTAACAACTGACAACTTGATCATTAGTGCGTAACATCTACCCAATGCCTTCTCATTCCAATATCACCGTTCTCTTTCCAGACCAAGGTGAATCGCTTGTGTCATTTGAACGTCGAATTTCTAAGACAAAGGGAGAGCTGTTGATTATCTTCTCGGAGCTCGAGATTTTGCTAACGAAAGAGAAAGAACCGAGAAAGCGCATGATGAGTGTAGCAAAGAAGTTTGCAACAAGGTTACGCATAGCAACGCGTAATCCGGTACTTGTACGGGCTGCACGGTCGAAGGGGATCCGTGTTATAGAATCGGTTTCGGATCTTAAGAAATTCTTAAAAGATAGCAATCAACTTGATGATGCACTTCGTGAGTTTCAACCACATATCTGGCGACAACAACTACGGTCGAGACTCCAGTCGATGGGACTGTTGTCCCTGCCGAAGCTTCGTATATGGTCTCTTATTGGAGTGAGTGGCTTTTTGTTTCTCTTTATTGTTCTCCGCTTGCTTCCTTCGGCTACGGTGCAAGTATGGCCACGAGAAGAAAACATTTCTCAGACGGCCAATATCTTTTTGGCGCAGTCCGGTGCCATAGTAGATCTTCCGAAGCGTGTACGTGTAATGGATCTTATCCCTATTACTGTTCGCGTTGATAGGACGATTACGTTTGATCAAATCAGCAGGCAGTTTATAGGTGAAAATGCGACGACGGTAATGCGTGTCGTGAACAATTCTGATGAGCCCTATTGGCTTAAAACAGGTACGCGTGTTCGCAACCAAGCAGGTATGACCTTTCGCCTTCGTGACTCTATCAAGATAGAGCCTATAGATGAGGTACTCGTTTCTGCAGAAGCTGAGCCGGAAGATATTTACGGTGAGATAGTCGGAGAGCGTGGGAATGTGCCGGCAGAGCTTAAGTGGTATTTGCCTGGGCTCGATAAAAATGAACAACAGCTTGTGTATGCCGTCAATACAGAAGAAGCCACCGGTGGGCGCAGTGAATACAATACCGTGCTTTCGAAAGATGATATTGTGATTGCCAAGGCGCAGCTAGAGAGCGAACTTCTTGCAGAAGCAAAGCGACTGGTAAATGAAAGACGTGATCTTATGAATGCAGATAGTGAACTGACATTCATCGAGCTTTTGCATTACGATGAGTTGACGAAGACAGAGTACGTTGACTTTGTAGAACCCACGCAATTTATGGGAATGCCGGTAAAGAGTGTACCGGTAGAAGGAAGTGTCCTCTATACCATGTATGCCTATGACACACAGGAGGTACTTGCTATGTTGAGTAAAGAGCTGAAAGGCCATGTTGGTGAAGGAAAAAGACTCCTCGAAGGAACGTTGGATCTTACACGGCTTATTGCCCATGTTATCGATTACGAAGATGACTTCTCTTGGATCAAAATTACTGTGGATCTCACAGGAACGCAGCAGCATATTCTCGATTTACTTTCTCCAACGGGTGCAGTCTTTGCAAAAAAGGTTCGTGAGGACATCGTGGGGCTCCACAAGGCCGATGCAGAGAGGATCGTCAATAACTATCCAGAGGTAAAGAAGGCGGAGGTTTCTGTTTGGCCATTTTGGAATAGATACCTCCCATCTATTGCCTCGAGTATTGTTATTGAGCCGGTGATGGAGTAGCTTCATACCCGAAAACTCCTCCAAGAGCTTACATCGCAAATATGCCCATAGATGTCAAATTCTTTATCTATGAGCCAATTTGAAGGAAGTGTGCCATCTAGATAGAACAAAAAATGTGTTCAATCGTTCACCTCTAAGAGGAGGGTAGGGGGGGGTGTGAGAAAATGAAGCAATGCTGAAATGAAGCAATGCTGAAGAGAGGTAGTGTCGAGAGAAGTAGTCATATTAGTGTTCTGTATTTAGGGGGATAGTAAGAAAACTTTGCATCAATTTTGCGGATCATTACAAAATTTGTTCATGGTTTAACAAACTGCTCATTGCTTTACAATGTCAATTGAAGTTCAAGATAAAATGCATTATCCTGAATAGGATAAATTGTGGAAAACTACTCCCCTGGCTTATGGAAGAGGAAAACTTATTATCACAGGCAGCAGAGCGCTATTTAGTATTTCTAAAGGCAGAATTGAATAAGTCTCCTCTTACCATTAAAACTTACGCAGAATCCCTCAGATTATTTCAGAAACTTACTAGTACCCCCGATCCCCTATTGATCAATAAGCAGGTGATTCGCACCTATAAGTCAGCACTACACACATACAGAACCAAGAGCGATGCTGAAATAACCATTCGTACAAAAAATCATCACCTTACAATTTTGCGTGCATTCCTTAGGTATTTACTATCTGAGGAGGAGATTGATGTTTATCCCCCCGATAGGATCACACGTTTTAAGGAGGAGCAGAGGCAGGTTAAAGTTCTCTTTAAAGAAGATTTGGAGAATTTGCTGCGAGCACCGGATGAAAGCACTAAAATCGGTAAGCGTGATATTGCCATTTTGCGACTTTTCTTTTCCACCGGTTTGCGATTATCTGAATTGAGAACTTTAAATCGGTCAGCATTGAATTTCAAGACAAGAGAAATCTCTGTACGCGGAAAGCGTGGTAAGGTTCGACTGGTATTTCTTTCTGATTCGGCAATTATTGCGATAAAGAATTATATGGATGTGCGATTGGATAACTTGGATCCTCTCTTCCTTAATAATCATGACAAAGCAAACACCGCATTGCCACCAGGAGATGAGTTTCGTTTTTCTGATAACGGTATTTATCGAATGGTAAAAAAATATGCGTTGAAAGCTGGAATTATGAATAACCCCTCTCCCCATACACTGCGTCACAGTTTTGCAACTGATCTTCTGCGTAATGGAGCGGATCTGAGGTCTATTCAAGAGCTATTAGGACACAAGGATCTTTCGACAACACAAGTGTATACGCATGTCACGAACCCCAGGCTTAAAGAGGTTCACGAGCAATTCCACAATACAGAATAATGAGTGAAAAATCACATAAAGGCATGATTGGCGTCTATCAAATTCGCAATACAGTGACTGGTGATATTTATATTGGTGCTAGTCTTTCTTTTGGCAATCGCTTCAAGCAAGACTTCTCTTTACTGGTTCAGGGCAAGCATCCGCATACAGAATTACAAAGTCATTGGTCACAATATGACCCGACAGTATTTGAATTTTCAATACTCGAATCCTTGTCCCATAAGAGCATGTTGCAATCTGCATACACTAAGTGGTTAGCAAAAACAGATGCATATGCCCTTACACCTATGGTGCCTCTCCCCTATTCTCTTTCTGGTCATGTCAGCATTAGTAGAGATTTAAAGAATGAAATTCGCATGCTGGATTTAGGGACTTTTGATGCGTCAGTGCGTGAACTTATTGATTCGTATGCTAGTTCCTTAAATACTCAGGATGAGTAATCTTTCATCTATTCCAGGCATTTATCAAATCACTAATGTACATACTCATGAGTGTTATATCGGCTCATCAAAAAATGTACATAGAAGATTGTATGATCATATGGTGGATTTGGCTCGCTTTTGTCATATTAACAAACTATTGCAGTCATCATGGGATGAGTATGGCCCAGGTGCTTTTTGCTTTTCTATCTTAGAGGTTACTTCTATTCAGTTGTTAGCAGAAAGAGAACTATTCTGGATTAAGAAGATGCGAGCAGTTGAAGATGGTTTTAATATTAAGTCCGATATGGAAAAGCGAAGGACTCTGATGAAGATTGATTTCCATACAAAAGAAATGCTTGAAGACTTAGATATGGGGTCTATGAACACCACACTTGAGACTTTATTAAAACTCTATAATCGGAATCAGCTCAAGGAGGTCCATAAGAAGCATCATGGGAAGTAAATAATGACATGCCTGCGATTCTGTTGTAAAATATTACAACAGTGATTACACTTGGCTTGCTCCTAACTTCCTCTCATGAGAACTCCCCTCCTCTGCCTTAGCCTCCTACTTGTTGCATGCAGTGCATCTATTCCGGATGGATGGGAAACGTATGAGAATACAGATGTAGGGATTTCTGTGTCGTATCCGACAGATGCAGACTTTGATATTTCAGTTAAACCTATTGAGGGGCTTGCAGATACTATGGGATATGATGAGCAGACCGCGAGAATCAATCGTCTTGCACTCAGTAAGAAATCCTTCGGTGGTGGAGTCGACTTCGCACTCCCCTCCTCTCAAGTTGTTCGGCCGATAGGGTCTGGGTTTGCACAGGATTTTGCAGTTCTTGGTCGGTTTGAAGCTTGTGATATTGCATTCGACCGCATCCTCTACTTTTTTCATAACGAACATCAAATTGTCCTCACGCTTCGGGGCCAAAGGGATACGATAAAGAAAGAATCTTCAGAATATCTGAAAACGTTTGAGACTGATTGTGGGGATGACCTCATGTGGCATCACGATAAACAGCCTCTTTTCTACTCTGCTTTGCAGCTTGGGCGAGGGGGTGACGCAGCACAGAGGTGGTTTGATGATTTTGAGGATATTGTGGAGACAGTGCGCTTAAATTAGCGGAAAGGTAGAGTTGCCTGCACTGAGTTTGTCGAAGTGTTGTTATTTCTTCAGCATCCTCCAGTCGTAATAACCCTGTTGTGATCTGGGATGTCTTGTCGGTGCAGTTCTCATTGATGAGCATTGCAAAGCACAATATGCCTTATTTCTGCATTGTCAATATCAGATTCTCATTTAGGATTCGCCCTCTTTCGCTCTACCTCAGTGAGCAGTTTTTTACGCAGTCTGATGCTCTTTGGGGTCACTTCCACGAGCTCATCATCACTGATGTATTCCAGTGCCTGCTCGAGTGACATTTCCTGTACGGGGACCAGCGTCATCGCTTCGTCACTTCCGGAGGCTCGAACGTTTGTGAGCTTTTTGTTCTTTGTAGGATTCACCATCATGTCTTCTGACTTGTTACTTTCTCCGATAATCATTCCTTCGTAGACAGGAGTCTGTGCTCCGACAAAAAGTGTCCCCCGGTCTTGCAAATTCCAGAGAGAAAACGCCATGGTTTCTCCGGGGGTCATAGAGATCATACTACCGCGGCTGCGTCCGGGGATCTCCCCTTTCTCTTTTTCGAATTTGAGAAATGAATGGTTGAGTATCCCCTCCCCTTTGGTCTCGATGATAAAATCACCACGAAATCCAAGGAGGCCTCGGGTTGGAACCAAAAATTCTATGCGACATTGGTCGTCTTCGGTTTTCATATCCTGCATTTCCCCTTTGCGTTGAGACAGCAGATTGATGATTGTTCCGGAAAATTCTTCGGGTACATCTATAATCACGTGTTCGACAGGTTCACATACTACTCCATCAATTTCCTGAAAGATCACCTCGGGACGCGAGACTTGTAACTCAAAACCTTCGCGGCGCATAGATTCAATCAGTACAGAAAGGTGCAGCTCTCCCCTCCCCGATACGCGGAAGCTGTCTGTTCCTTCTATTGCCTCTACATGAAGGCCGACGTTTGTTTCCTTTTCTCGCTCCAGTCTTGCGCGAATCTGCCTAGTAGTAAGTTGTGACCCTTCTTTACCAGCAAATGGAGAGTTGTTGACGAGGAATGACATACTGATTGTCGGCGGATCGATAGAAATTGCTGGCAGCGGTTCGGTTACTTGCTTTGCAGCGACTGTTTCTCCTACATAGATATCATCGATGCCTGCAACAGTGACAATCTCACCGGCACTTGCCTCACTTACTTCTTTTTTATTGAGCCCTTCGGCAATAAAGATCTTCGTGATTTTTCCGTTACGTTCAGACCCGTCAGGTTTGAGTACAGATACTTGCTGGCCGACCTTCATGGTTCCCTCGTAAATGCGACCGATGCCCATGCGTCCAACGTAGTCATCGTACGCAAGGCTACTCGGTTGCATTCGCAGTGGTGCCTCAGTATCACTTTTGGCAATTGGAACATGTTTCATGATCAAATCAAAAAGTGGTGTAAGGTCTTTCCCTTTTTCTTCGAGTGTCTCCTGTGCTATTCCTTCACGAGCGATAGCAAAAACATGGGGGAAATCGAGTTGTTCATTTGAGGCTCCTAATGTTGCAAACAAATCAAATACCATGTCGATAACGTTCATAGCCCGCTGCGCAGGTTTATCAATCTTGTTGATGACGACAATGGGTTTTAGCCCTAACTCTAGAGACTTCTTAAGGACAAACTTTGTCTGTGGCATAGGGCCTTCTTGTGCATCTACCAGTAGAAGTACGCAGTCGACCATCCGTAAAATTCGCTCTACCTCACTTCCGAAATCTGCGTGCCCAGGGGTATCGACAATATTAATCTTGCAGTCTTTGTAATGAATGGCAGTATTTTTTGCGTAGATCGTAATACCCCGCTCTCGCTCTTGGTCGTCACTATCCATCGCAAGTTCCTGTACTTCCTCATGTTCGGTGTAGGCTCCTCCTTGTTCGAGGAGGGCATCGACCAATGTGGTCTTTCCATGGTCTACATGGGCAATGATAGCGATATTTCGGATATCCATAAAGTTTCCGCAAGAGAGTACAGGAAATAGCTAAAAAGACCATAAAATCACCCACTAACAGGAGCGGTATACCTGTTCGTAGTATACTATCCCACTATGAAAAAACTCCTCTTCCTATCAGCCCTTCTAGTAACTGCTTGTAGCAGTGACCCTGAATTGCCAGAAGTCACTTCCTACGAAGAGTGTGTAACGATGGAGGGAGAAATTAAGTACAAAGAGCCACATCAGTGCACAATTTTTGGAGAGACCTATTACGAAAATAAACCCACAGCAAAGTTTGTCGACTACGGACCTGCAACCGGATACTACGCTTCCCCTGTTGGAGGAGGGCCGTATCCTGCAATTATTTTAATACATGAGATGCAGGGGCTTGATCGCAATACCTGGGCCTCGGCACGCAAATTTGCTCAGGAGGGTTATGTTGTTTTGGCGGTAGATTTGTATGATGGAAAAAAGGCAACCGATCCCGAAGAAGCAACTGTACTTTCTTCTTCTGTTACCGATGATTTAGATGGTGCATTTGATAACGTAAAAGCAGCGGTAAAGTGGGTCAGTCTGCAGTACAACGTAGATGACACACAGCTTAAACTTGCTGGTGGGAGTTTCGGTGATGAGTGGGATGCTCGAATGGCAGAAAATGAACTAGGCGTGAGCAAGCTGGTGGAGCAGCTCTAATTACTTGTTACTACTTGGATACAGGACTCAACCTCCTGTATCCTTTTAGTAATGAAAACAAGCATTCTAGCTCTTGTGCTTTTCGCACTCCCCCTTCCTGCATCTGCCCAGCAGATTGGTTTTTTAGTTGAGGAGGTGTATGCATCATCAGAGCCGGTGATAGAGGAAGATGTATCAGGGCTTTCGGGAGCTGCAGCACGTCGCTATCGTGAAAAGTTACAACAGCAATACCAGCAAGAGGCTGCTTCCAGTGAAGCGATCATCGAAGAGACTGTTACCAGTCCGCCTGCTGAAGTTCAGGAACCTTCTGACATTTCTGATTCTTCTGCATTCTCTGAGTCCTCTTCATCAGAACCAGAACCCTATTTCGAGCCGAAGCCAAAACCAAAACCCTTTGTCCCTCCTACCCCTCCTATAGATCAGGCTGCACAAGATGAACTTACTCTTGAGCAATTAGAGGAATATGCCAATGAGGTTGAGACCAATTTGGAAGAACAGCTGGAACTTCTTGCTGAGGGTTTTTCTGTCACCAGTACTTCAAGTCTCGGGAGTCCCCTCCCCGCTGCTCAACGTACTGCAATTTTGCGTCGAGCGGTTCGCACTGTACCGCAACTCAAGCTCTTTGCGAGGGCACTCGCAGAAAGTGATGCGCACCTACGTAAAGTAGAAGTAAGCGAGGGGGCAGTGATTATTTCGTATCGCATGAAGGCATGGCTCTTTGGATTCATTCCGTTTAATTACATTCTGGAAACGAGTATCGAGGATAACACTGTTACTGCCAATCAACCCTGGTGGCACGCTGTTTCGAGGGATAATGTTGATAGATACGTTGCTGCTATGCAGGCTGAACTTAATGGTTTAGGTGAGCAATCAGAAGAAAGTATCCTCAATAGAATCCAGCAGACGATGCGGATGATAAAGACAGTACTTGCAGAAAGTTGATCAGAGAAAAAGTATTTGACCTTCTTTATAAGAGGAGTACATTTGGCTTACACTCTTTTGCATGACCGTTTTTGTAAGGTCAGATTGCTTTCGGTCGATACCGTTTGCTGCATTTGGGCGAGTATCTGTTTAAGCCCTTCGGGGCGAGGAGATTTACACCATGTTGACGAATCGACACCACGACCCTGGAGTTCATCGAACTCCGCAGACTCGAGAAATCAGCCAAATCGAAATGCAAAGCCGAAGAAGAAGGCGACAAAGAAGCGCGCCAACCGAAGCCGAGAACGTCCCGTTCACGTACTGACCTCCATCGTAAACGGTCAAATGCGTGAAGAACGTTTAGTATGGCCCTACGGCCATGTCACATCAAGAAGGCCGACTCCCCGCTCTTGGGGAGTCGGTCGTTTTTATTTATTCAAACATAATAAGCTGATCTTTGCGCACTTTTGCAACGCCTTCTTCGGTATCAATTTTTTCTTTTCGTCTTGCCCCCTCTCCAAGAGCTGCATATCGCCAGGCCATCTCAAATATCTGTCTTTGCGTATCGGCAACTTCTTTACTCTCGATAATGACACCGAAGACTTCTGATTCATCCTCTGCAAACGAGATGATGGCTACTTTATTATCGTAAATATTAATTTCGTTATTGATGGGAAATTCTTTTACAGAGACAAGGCGAATCTCACGGAAGCTCTCTTTGTCTTTTCCTTGCACTTTGCGACCTGTCTCGTCATCAGGAGCTACTCCTTTGAGGTGTATCCCCTTCTTCACTCGCTCCTGCACATATTGCTTGTCATACTCTTTCCAAAAATTCCGGACAATGCTGGAGTTTGCGAAGTTGAGGAGGTCTGTCTCTGCGGTAAGCGTATCGCGATAGATATCACGAATACCATCTGCCCCCTCGAAGTAGCGCACTCTCGGAGTTCTGTGATGGTTTCCCATGAGTCCCCGCAGATCCGGGAGCACTCTATCGAGCGCTTCTACATTCTTTCTTGCTTCGATACTCAGTTTCTCTGGAGAGATTGGTTGGTAGTACTTGATGTTACGCTTGCGTACGACAGAAAAGATTCCACGCTTCGTCAGTTTTTCTAAGTGGTTGTAAGTAGTTATGCGATTAAATCCTGCCTTTTTTCCGTAATCACTGGCAGGTGCAGACCCAAGTTTTAGCCCAGCAATATACAATGCCGCCTCCTCGGTATCGAGGCCCACAGATTGAATAACATGTTTCAGTGCTGCTGTACCCATAGCTGTATACTAAAGCTGTTGTAAAAAATTACAACAGGAAATGCTTATGCACTGCTATATGCTATGAATAGAATTGTTTACATTCTTCTTGCCCTTCATTAAAAGACGAGTAAAATCTCCAAAAGATTTGTGCCATGTATTTCATATGTACGTTGACTTTTCTATTATAGGAGGCCTCTAAAGGGAATCCTATGGTGCAAATCGCTCTTAATGGCTCACCTCTCAGCGTACGGGTGAGTCTTTTTTACTTTGCTATGGCAGTACATCTATCGTATCCAGATTAGAATTATATTCACAGACATGTCCCCAGAGCCCTCTTTCGTAGTCCATGGCCTCGGCTTGCCTTGCGTGGTAGTCATCTTCTCTTCTGTGACTATTGCGACTATCGGAGAATGCGTTGCCGTTGCCAATCATCCACCCGCCAACATCAAGAGAATTAAGTCGTACGTAGCGTAGCAATCTTCCATATTGGTCTGTGTGATAGTTTCTATCTTTCTCGAGTTCTACATTTTTGTAGAGGATCAAATGTTCTAAATCAGCTTTTGCTTCCAGTGCAAAACACTGCTGTTTGTCTGACCCTGCAAGGAGTAGCGGAGCTTCGGATCCAAGTGTACGTACAGTAACGATTTCTCCGTTATTCTTTCGCACTTCAAAAACACTTCCATCAACGACATGTATCACTCTTGCTCCTGCGGTTTGTCGAATGCGGCGAGGGCTCATTCTTCGCGTGCGGACGTTATGGCCAAGGCGAATGGTATTTGTACGCATGCCAAAATTGGTACCAATGCCCATTCTTTGGACAGCGCGAAGGACTGCATGGTCTCGTAGCGTCATTGGAGGTTCTTGTGCAAGAGTCACTGCTGGTGCAAAGAGAAGAGAAAGGAGAAGTGTTGTCATAGGAGAGATAGTATACCACTTCTCCCCTTGCCATTACAGTTGAATGTATTACAGTGGATATAGAGGTAGTTCTTATTGCAGACCGGCTTACTCAGCTATCGTTGAGTGAATGATCTGAGTCCAAATCTCCTGTAGAAAGGAGGTGGGATCCGCAGCGGGAATCATGGGTTATCTAGCCCACCTGCAAAAACTAGGCTCAGGTCTGATCTTCGTCACAAAAGATCGCCTCTGCACTTTCTGCACCTTTACCGGCTCTTGTGACAGCCGGTTCTTTTCTTTTCTTTATTTCTTGCGATAGACACTGTATCGGATAGGCTTAATGGCCAATGCCAAAGTCATACGAATCCCACCACACAGAGCCAAGATCACAGCTTGGCAGTAACGATAAAAGTCATCTATCCCGAGTCGATGAGGATTTACATGTTCTTTGGCATAAAGCTGTAGATAATAGAACACCGGATCAGATAGCTGTACAACTACTTTTGCATGGAGTTCGCAAAAATGGGCGAATGGCTCCTCTTTCTGTAGTTCGGGATGGGCTACGGTTGCTTCGTCCAAAAATGCAAAGAACTCTCGTAAACCCTGATGCAATACTGAAGGAACAAAAGTGCCAAAATGGTGAGTATCCACAAAAATATGCTATTGCTGCAGTCGAGCGGGAAACGTATGCGCAAATGGAGCAAGTTGCAACAATGGATGCAATACGCAGGTTGGTGAGTCGCTCTTCTAATGAATCCAATTTTCCGAACAGGGATATGATTAGAGGTCTACAAAACTTGTTTCGGCAAAGTAAATCTGCTCTTGTATTGCATAAACTTCTTACGGAGAGAGATACGGTAGATGATCCACGTTGGGTGAAAAGCTGGCAGCCACACAAGAGTGAAGAATTGACAGAACTTACCTGTGGTGCGATTGATGAAGAGTTGTCACCGAGTAACAGAAAAAGACTCTTAACGTTTTTGCATGATGAGATGCCAGATCTCACAATTCGTTGTACACATGAGTGGATCCCGGCACATGCGGAAGATCTGCAAATTCTCTCAAGTATGTCTCAAGAGCAATACAGTCGTCTGCTTGGTAATGGCGATCTATAGAGAGGCTATTTATCTTCATCCTCTTCGCATCGTTTTCCGCATCTTATTCTTATGAAGCTGCCTCCCTTCAGTTACTTTTCTGTCGTGACGCTCTTTTGCTTTCTTGTTTGCTTCTCCCATTCGTTGTTCTTCTTCTTTCGGATCTTCCGTACAATCTTCTTCGTCAGGATGCAAATCTTCATCGTCAAAACGAATTTCCCAATCACCCTCTTTATCTTCTCCTTGATGTGTTACGCAGATAGTATCCATAGTGCAAGCGTTATAGTTCATCGATTTTAGATGCCAAGATAAAGTCATCTTCACTTAAGCCTCCGGCTGAGTGTGTGGTGAGGCTTACTGTGACATTATTGTAGTTATGGATGAAGATATCTGGATGGTGGTTCATGTCATCAGATATTTTGGCTACTTGGTTTACAAAGACGACTGCACTCTGGAAATCTTCTAGAGTAAATGTTTTGGCAATCAGTTTTCCATCATCTCCTACTTGCCACTGGACAATGTCTTTGAGAAGTTGCTCTGCCTGCTCTTTGGAGATTGGTGTGGTCATGGGGGGATGATAGCAGTTCCTTTGTTACTTTTCGGATGAAAAGTAACCAAAAATCTTTGCCACTGA
>CEPX01000357.1_pt1 | contig 20745 bp, 9 predicted proteins | sample 361361 | NCBI WGS metagenome assembly CEPX01 (sample SAMEA2619974, study PRJEB7988) | marine metagenome | biome: marine biome (ENVO:00000447); feature: mesopelagic zone (ENVO:00000213) & marine oxygen minimum zone (ENVO:01000065); material: "saline water (ENVO:00002010), including plankton...
AAATAGATTTATCTCTATCAGTACCAATCGCAACTGATGTTCCCTCTAGATTCTGTACTATAATATCTGAAATAGTTGATACACCTGCGGTATTGTTGAGATTTATACCATTAAGTATTGGATCAAGAACTATTGATCCGTTTATATTACCTTGAACAATTAAGTCATTAGTAATAGTTACATTACCAGTAAGTTTGGAATTTCCAATAACATCAAGAATCTCAGTTGGTGCATCATTATTGATACCTAACTTACCGTCGTAAGTTAAGGTCATGCGTTTATTTGTGGTATGATACCAATTAAAAGATCCTGTATTAAGACCTACTTGACCAGATAATTGTAGATAGTAATTAAAATCTCCATTATCTCCATTGTAAAGATCAAAAGATTTATCGGTAGAACCAAATCTCATTCCACCAGTGCTAACTGCAACACCAGTTTGAATAGCTGATCTTTGACCGATACTGAGTATCACACTTTCAGTACCAACAATCTGTACTGTCGCAATACCTACCTTTAAGAAATCAAAGTCTTGCGTTGGAGCATTTAAACCAATACCAATCTTATCTACTCTTAAAGTAGATGCTGTTGCAATACCTAATATTGAATCGCTTAGAACTGCTGATTGAGCAGTAAGAATACCAGCACTAGCTTGAAGTCCTTTACAACTTATCTCTTCAACAAATAATGCTCTTCTAGATTCTAATTGATCAGAGACTAAAGTACCTGAGGTGAGAATACCAGCAACATTTACATTTCCAGTTGAAGTTAAGAATCCAACAGTTGCGATACCTACATCCAAAGATCCTGATAGATTTCCAGATACATCTCCAGTAACATTACCTAATAAATTTCCTTCTAATGTTCCTTTAAATGTTGTTGCAGTAATAACACCAGCAACATTCATACCTTCGGTTGCTGTTAAGAAACCAACAGTTGCGATACCCGCATTTACATCACCAGTAAAATCACCTTTAAATTCCGTCGCAGTAACGACACCAGTAGCAACAATTCCACCACTGCTTATACCTACACCATCTTTAAAATCGTTGAGATTATTGTTGCCACCAATCTGTAAAGTAAATCGTGGGTCAACAGTTGCAATACCAACAGCACCTATGGCATCAGTAACATAAACACTCGCATAACCTAATCCAACATCAACATTTTGCCATTGTGAAGTAGGTAGATTCTGTAAATATTGACCATCACCATAATAAGTGACAGTTCCTCCATCAGATGCTGTTATAATACCAGCAGGATAACCAACACTTACACCAGTTCCAACTTGCCCAAGGTGAAGTTTGGAACTTCCAACTTCAAGTTCGGAAGTTACATTTAAAGCAGTAATAATACCAGTAGTGGCATTTACAACACCAGAACCAGCAACGGCAGAGTCTGCAATAACCCTAACCCTTCCGCGAACATCCAAGGCTTCCGTTGGTACGGTAGTACCGACACCAACTAGTCCATTTGAATTAACAATCAAATTGTCGTCATCAACTTGAACTCCGTTACGGAAGTTGAAAGCCTTCTTGATATTAGCCATTTATACTAATTTTTTAGTTATTTATTATGATAAAGCGTCAACCTTAGAATTGAGTTCTTTGATTGCTTCAATTAGAATAGGAATGATTTTGTGATACTGAACTGATAAGTATCCATTCTCATTAACTCTAGTTAGTTCGGGAAGACCAAGTGCTTCCAGTTCTTGTGCGATTACACCAGTACTTGCAGAACCATCAGCAATCATTTCATAAGTATTTCCACTTATAGATAGAATTTTTGCTAGAGCATCTGGGATTGGTTTAATATTCTTCTTCAGATTTCTATCGGATGATTGATAGAATGCAGTAATATCCTTAGTAACATTCAAATCTCCTTCAATTAAAACATCATCCTCAAATGTAGATTTCCCTGTTACAAGTATGTCACCTTTTAATTCAATATCACCAGAGGCAGAGTTTAATCTTAATGGTCCACTTCTAGTTGTAATATGCTGATTTCCATTATCAGGAGTACCATCATATACACCAATTTGAATCCTACCAATGTGTGCTTCAGCAAATGCAAATGATGCAGATCCAAGTGCTACACCCGCACCACCATTATCAGCAGCATCGGTAATGGGTCGAAGACCTACTTCAAGTGAGCTTGAGGCACTATTTGAACCGAATCTTGCCGTTTGGTTAAAGAAACTACTACCTTCAACATATAATGCAGCACCCGTGCCGTTAATAGTTACACCACCATCAACTACTAATGAACCCTGACTTCCAGCTGATGCAGCAGTAGTATCACATAGTTTAACAGTACCGTTCATTACGGTAATCGCTCTACTTTGGTTATTTCCTCTAGATAGTGCCTTACCAACTGAGATACCACCCTCAACAATTAAGCTACCTGATGCAGCATTGTCACATGAAGTATTTGCTTGTGCTTCATTAGTAAATCTGCCGACACCATCAACAGTTAGATTTGATGTAATTCTCAAATCTCTGTTAAATCTTACTTTACCGTTGAAGGTAACAGGACCATCAAACTGAGATAGAATTTGTTTAGATGTTCCACCTTCAACAAGTAGTCTATCCTTAACAATAACTTCATCAAAGACAACACTGAGTCTACTTGGATCTTCACCAGTTACAGTTGGAACGGGAATATCAAAGGTTACCTGCTCACCAGAGTCAGATGAAATCTTGGTGTTTCCAATATAGAAATCACCTTTGTCATTCATACCAGTGTAAACAACAGTACCACAAGAAGTTTCTTGGGATTGTGATAGGAATTCTTCTCTTTCGGTTAGAGTCTTAAGTTGTACCTGTGGTAAACCAGTTGAATAGTTACCAGGTCCATAACCAAGATATTCAAAAGTATGACCAGATGCACGAAGAATAGAAGGTCTGCGAAGTTCAATCGCAAGAGGTTTAATCTTCTTAACTAGTTGATTATTTGCATGAGGTTCAACAATAGTACCTAATGCACCACGGATAACTTTTAGTTTTACTCCATTAGCTAAAGTCGTATCAACGACTCTCATAATCTCATCATCAATCTGGAAATAAGAACCTAGTGGGAATCTTACTCTAATATCAGCATCAGTACCTCCACCATCAGGTAGAGCAACTGGAATCTGATCGGTAGTTGAGATTGCGCTGGTTAGTTTTAGAGAAACATTATCATATAAACCAAATCCTCTAGTACCCAAACTTTCACCATCTCTACCAGAGTTTGCATTATGTGATGATAATGCATGTTTCAAGATATATTTTGCACTACTTATATTTGATGGTGCATTTGAAAGTCTAAACTGAGTTACACTAACAACTTCACTAACAACATAATCACCTAGATTAGAGTCATTTGTATCAAGAACTCTAAATTTAGAACCTTTGGATAATCCATGTGCTCTTGTTGTACTAATAGTAGTTACTTGATTTGAAGTAGATGGGGTGCCACTAACTTCAGCAACAGGTCCAACACTAACAACACTCTGACCATGTAGAATAGTTTCTTGTCCAGATTTCTTGATGTTAATCTTATTGGTTGCTGGAACATCTTGAATTCTGAAATAATTATCAGTACCAGTGGTAATACCAGTTACCTGAACATAATCACCTGTTGCAAGTTGAATGTTAGAATCGACAATAGAAATGTTCGCACTAGGTGCTCCACCAATACCACCATCTTCTGGAAGTGAGCTATCAAAATATAAAGGTGATAGTGATGAAGTATATCCCGAACCAGGTTCTTCAATCTTAAAGTTAGTAACAGATCCACCATTAACTACTACAGTAGCAGTTGCACCTTTCCATACAGCAGATGCAGGAGCAGAAGCATCATCAAAGATCTTTACATTATAATAAGTACCATCAGTATGACCACCACCGCCAGTTAAGCTGCTAGCAGAAACTAAACCATTTAAAGTATGCTCTCTATTAAATGTTAGAACAGCGGAAGTAGTGTTGTCATCAACATCAGAGATTTCATTTGCAACATCAAAACTACGCAGTAGTTTATTAGTAGACTCTCTAGTAATACTCTTCTTAAGATCGTTAGTTACAACATCACCAATCGGGAATCTCTTAGCATAACTAGATGCTTCCTGTGGATTGTCATTAAGGTTATCTCTATCAAGTTCTGGATAAAGGTTTACAACATTCTGATTATACTTTGAAGTAGTAAACTCTTCCTCAAGGGAATTGCCACCATTTAGAACATATAGGTGGAAGACACCATCTTGGGCACCTTCAATATAAGGTAGGATAGTCTCTGTTCTATAGATGAATAGATTTTCTTGGTTATTGTTCTTCTCAAATCTAGGTAGAGCAGTTGTTCTTGCAGTAGTTGGATCATTAGTATATGCACCAACAATACGAGAGTTACCTAAGACATCAGTAGTTACATATTCAAAGGTCTTAGAATTTAGAACATTAGTTACAACAAAAGTACCGTTGAAACCCTTATCACCTGCACCTGAAGTATTAACAGTATCAATAATATTTTTTACAATAATCTGATCACCAATTCTTAGATTGTGATTTTTATCGGATCTAATTCTAGCAACTCTAGTTGTACTGTTATAGAATAGATGAGAGATAAATCTTGGATTTCTATTAAAGTCATAATCAGTAGAACCAATAGAAGTTCTAGTGAAATCAGAATCAAATCTTACATTAGTGAAACTAGAGTCTTGAATAATGAAACTATCATTAGGATCTCTAGAGTTCTGCAATTCTTTTGGAATTACATAGCGAACTTTGAATAGTTTGTCATCTAAACTTCTATCGTCACTTCTTCTCTTAATGTATGGAATATCCTCATTAGTATCATCTAGTTGAGCTCTATTAGTATAGATTTCATTAGATGCACCCTGAACATGGATGAACCAGTTACCAGCGGTAGAATCAAATTGAATTGGGTGACCTAGTTCTCCAGGTTTTTTATCAGCTACTCTACTGATAATCTTTAACTTACCAGCAGCAGGATTGGAAATAGTTTTTATGTATACTGGAGTGGTTCTCTCAGCATTGGTTTTAGAGGATGCAATCTGAATTTCATAATCAGTAAGACCAATGTTATCAGTTCTTGTGGAGTTCTTCTCAGAAGTAATTGCATAGTAAGTTCTGTGTGGATCTAATCCTTCTGGAAGGTCTCCATTCTCTGCAATGATTCTGATAGATTCACCATTATTCAGATCATGCTTTGCACCAGCATCATATAGATTAGATAGTGTAATTTTATGAATTAGTGTTGCACTACCTTGAGTAGTATCATTATGAACACCTTCATAATTCTTCTCAGATGTTACATTTACAGTCTGAGTTACACCACTAACTTTTTTAGACATCGAAATGATGGCTGATGGTGTAATATCATTACCACCACTATCTTTTAGGTCAACGAAGATTTTTTCACCAACTCTTGCACCAATTCTGAAACCCTGTGCAATTTCGGATGGTAGGTTGTTTACATTGTTTTGACCAAGAAGGAATAGTTTTTCATTGGAACCAACACTATTGATGATAGCTTTATTAAACTGTCCTAGTTCAACTTCCGTTTCACTACTTACAACTGCCTTAGGTGCGATAATAGAGGTAATGAAACCTTTATCATCCTTATCAAAAGATTCTTTCTTAAATCCCTCAGCAACTAGAGCAAACTGACCAAAGTTGGAGTTTGAGTTGGTGATAGAAGCATCACCACCAGTGTCTGCAAAGAAATGTCTATGATAACCAATAGCGAATACCGAAACGATCTGTAGAACAGCATCGTTTGTAATAGCAATGTGTGAGGTTTTCCACCCATCTCGATACACTGCATCTTTATCTAAGTGATAGACAGTTGCAGGGTTTAGTGAAGATGCCTCAGAAGATAATCTTTCACCAACTTGCTTTTGATAACTGATACCATCAAAAGATCTGCTGTTGGGGTTATACTTGACAAAAGCACGGTCATCTTTTTGTAGAGAGATACCCGTGAACTGTGCAACAACCATAGAGCGGAATCCAGTTGCCTTAGCACCGTCCGCCTTCATGCCTTGCATACCTAGAACAGATCTCAAGGAGATGTTAAAGATATAAGGTGATGCACCAGTAACAGTATCAACTTCAACACTGACTTCAGCAGAACCAGCACTTAGACCACCAGCAGGACCTGCTTTCAAGTTAGGTGGTACAAATGGTAGTAGATAAGTAAACTGAGTCTCATTTAGTACATTCTGTACTTTAGTTGAAATATTGTAAGTAAGATCGTTTACACCCTCAATTTTAATAGGAGTGCCACCACTTAATTGGTGAGGAACTGCTGTAGTTACAGTAACTACTTGACCAGCAGTATTACCATCACCAGAAATAATATTTTGAATCTGTAAGCGGTCAGAAGAGAAAGCACCAACAATCTCAAATTCTGGTCTTTGCTTTGCAAATCCACCATCCTTATCAGGGAACTTCTCATCAATGTCTCTGATGGATGCTCTGTTATATGCATTAGATAGTTTACTATAGTAAACATCCAAATCTGTTAGACCACCAAACTTGTCTAACTTGTTTACACCATCAGCATACTCAAAGCAAGTAACTTTATGGTGAGAGAAAATAGGTTTAGATTGATTAGTCTCGTCAAAGTTGGTAGGATCTGTATATACTAACGCAGATTCGTTACCATCAAAGATAGAGAACTGCCAGAAATAACATGCACCAGTTACCCTAAAGATTGCAGTTGGTTTTGCATTATCATCAGTTGGGTTTGGTACATACTTAGGTCTAATTTTTGTCTTTCTTAAGTCAAGACCAACAATAGACGTACCTCTGGGAACAATAACACCACCTTCGGTACTATTGAACTTATAGAGAATATTATCTTCCTGGGTTAAATCAAAGTTTGAATTTAGTGTTAGAGTTAAAGTATTCTGAGCACCAGATTCTGTACTACCTGGACTGATAGCAGTAGCAGTGCCGTTTACATCCTTAATACCAAATCCTGGGCGGTTATCAACTAAGTGTTCACCTGGGAATAATAAGATAGTAGTTTTTTCGGTAATATCATTATCATTACCCTTCAAATAAGAGAATCTAGCAGATTCAATTAACGCTCTTTGAAGCGTTTTGAATGGTTTAGTTAGAGAGTTGCCCTGGTTTTCAATTCCATCCGTGGCATCAAGGTCATTGGGATTAACATAAAGAATACGACCTTCACTATTCTTTATAAAGTTCTCCAGCTTATTAAGAGGCATCTTCTTATACTACTGTCCAGGTGGATTTCTATGTTTTATTTAGCCACCCTATTACGTACATAGTACCAGGTAACAGCAACTCTTTTTTTCCCTTTTGTAACTGGTTCTCCAGAATGTGGATAGCACCAATTAGATGGAAATATCAAAGCATAACCTGGAGATGGTTTAAAACCTGCATGTGGGAATAATGTTCCACCACCTTGTTCAGCATTTTTTAGGTAAGTAATAATCGATATTTTTCTATGATACTCTGGTATATTTTCTGATGTTGCTGCATCATGATGAAAATTATATTTTTGTCCTTCTTGATATTCTAGAACTTGCAATCCTTCTCTCCAAGATACTGTATCTTGAGCTCCAATCATTGGTGCATAACCAAAGTTTGGGTGGATTTTTTGACACCTTTTCTTATATTTAATTAAAGCATCATTCATTGCATTATGTAAGATGTGAGTTTCCTCTGCATCTTCACTCATAGCAGATCCTACACTAGATCTAATATCTTCATTTACTCTGGATGGACCATCATCCTTACCAAATACTGAATTTTTATTAAAATCTAAAGTATCAACATACTTGTTAATTTTATTGACCTCATCCTTAGATAAGATCTTCATCACTTGAATTAACTCTTCCATTAAAATAATCAATATTACAAGTCCTAGGACTATATTATATCATGCTTTCATAATAAAGCACAGAGCATAGTAAGGTGGTAAGTTTGCATTTGTCGCAGAGGAACCTTGTGTGCTTGTTCCTCTATTATTTGGATTGCCAGTAGTACCACTAACACTAATGCTAACACTATCACTTCCACTAAAACTAAAAGCAAAAGCGTGTTTGTGATTTTGGCTCATGCCAGCAGTAGTTCCACTGTGGGAGTGCTGTCCTGCTTGCTTGGTATTATAGTTGTAATTTCCAACCCAATCAGCAGTATCTTTAGGACCAGAACCACCTTGATCATCTGTTCCATCACCAAAATCCATACCATGTCTATGGTTTCCTTTACTGTTTGTAGAGAATGTATGAGTATGGTTAGAATCTCCACTTCCAGTTATTCCACTACCAGTACCAGAAATACTAACTGAATCACTGCCACTACCACTAAAAGAGTGAGTGTGATTATTGATAGTATGAGAGTGAGATACAAGTGTGGCATCAGCACTACCACCAGTATTGCCAACACTGTAATTGCTACCAGCGCCAACAATAAATCTATTTCTTAAATCTGGTGTGCCGTTGCCACCATTACATAGATACCATCCACTGGGAATATTGCTTGATGATCCAGACCACATTGTAATTACTCCTGCTGGAATACCTACATTAGGACCAGGAGGACCAGGCGGACCAGCAGGACCAGGAGGACCACCAGGACCAGGAGAACCTTGAGGTCCACTACCACCAGGACCAGGAGGACCAGAAGGACCAGGAGATCCCTGAGGACCTGGTGGACCAGTTCCACCAGGATCACCATCATCACCTTTAGGACCAGGAGGACCCTCAGGACCAGGAGGTCCACCAGCGGGTCCAGGGGGTCCAGGAGGACCTCCTGCAGGACCAGGAGGACCAGCATCACCTTGAGGACCAGGATTACCAACGGGACCAGGAGTACCAGTAGGACCAGGAGGACCCTCGGGACCAGGAGGACCTGGTGGACCGTTTGGAGGACCAGGAGGACCAACGGGACCAAGAGGACCAGCAGGACCAATAGGACCCTGAGGACCAGTAGGACCCTGAGGACCCTCAGGACCCTCAGGACCTGGTGGACCGTTTGGAGGACCAGGAGGACCAACGGGACCAGGAACTCCAGGAGCACCATCTGAACCATCAGAACCGTTTGCTCCAGGAGCACCATCTGCTCCAGGAGGTCCAGATGGACCAGTTAATCCTGGTGGACCATCTGGTCCTGCAGGACCTGGAGCACCAGGATCTGCTATTCTTTTCCAAGCAGTTCCAGACCACCTCCAGCTAGAACCACCAAAGGAATATACATCACCGACATTTGGATTTGATGGAAAATTAATCCTAGACATAACTTATTTTTTACCTCCCTTATTCATTATGTATCATTATTTAATTTGACTCTAATGATTCTATTCTGGATAGAAGATTTGCATTTTGTGCTTGCAACTGAGTAATCATCTCTTGTTGCTCCTGAATAGATTTTATCATAGGTGCAATGAATTCAAGATAAGCCAGAGATTGTATTGAATCTGGATCATCTTTATCTTCTAAACACCATCCACCAAATCCTGTTGATCCAACTCCAACAGCGTCAAGAGCTTGTTTTACTTCTTGAGCAATCAATCCGTAATGCTCTCTTTCACCTGATCTAGCAGTGAGATTAATCTCTCTACTATCTTCTTTCCTTGAGATTGATCCATCTTCGTTTTTGTCTATTTCATTCGATGCATTTTTTAATCTGTATGAAACAGGTCTTAATCTGTTAATGAAATTTAATCCAAGAGAAGATGTTGTAATACCAACTTTTAATCTTTCGTCAGAACTACTATTCAAACCTCCACTATACCAAATATTTCTCCATCTATAGTTGCTAAATCCTAGATCATATGATCCACTTGAATGCCCAATAAAATGACCAACAGCAACATTTACTGCAGATTCTGCTGCTAGACCTAAATTAGCACCAGTAAAACCTCCAGTTTGACCATCAGTATTTAAATAGATAGCACCAGGTGCAGCTTGATTCTCATAAGTAATTGACCAAAGGGGAACACCATTATTAAATTCGCCCTGAATAAATGGAGTTATTCTGTTATGACTACCAGAATTTCTAGCAAGTCTTAGACAAGTATTACCAGCATTATGATTTACAAAATAGTTTGTGTTAAGAAACGCTGATTGATATCCCGTAGATCCACTTGGCACATGAACTGGATATGCTTGGGTATCACCGTTATTACCATTTGTACTATTGATGTAAATTTGGGTAGGTGATGTTGTAGGACCAGGAGGACCAGGAGGACCAGCAGGACCTGGAGGACCGTCGCCACCATCTCCACCATCATCACCTGGAGGACCTGGAGGACCAGCGGGACCTGGAGGACCATCACTACCAGGAGTACCAGCTGGTCCTCCAGGACCAGGAGGACCAGAGGGACCAGCGGGAGCAGGACCCGTGCCACTAGTCTTATATGAAAGACTGAATGATCCTGTTGTAAAAGTTTGACTACCAGATGAGTGATTGGCGAGTATTCTTATTCTGGTTATATCGCTGCTGCTACTGATTGATTCTACATTACCAAAAGTTTGGCATGAACTAGATACATTCTCACCATTGCTAGAACTTGCATATCGCTTAAACTGTCCAATCTGCGTATAAGTCTTAGATGGACTTGTTTGGAACAACTTGATAATCATGTTACCAGTAAAACGATTACCAGTAGAAGTTATAACATTTCGGTTGTGGATTGGGTATCCAGAAGTACTAGCAATATCATAGTTTCCATTTTCTGCTTCAGAAGCAGCATAATAGTTACTAGTAATCCAACTGGAGCTTGTTCCCAATTGTACTAACAAATGATTACTAGTACCACTAACACCAACCTCACTAAGCATTAATGTTAATTCTTTTGCATCTGCGGAGATGCCAGTGAATTCTACTGATGATCCAGTTGCTGATTTTGCTGTCAATAATTCAATTCCACCACCACCTGGGGGACCAGGTGGACCATCAGGACCTGGCGAACCAGTTCCACCAGGAGTTCCATCATTTCCAGGAGTTCCATCATTTCCAGGAGTTCCAGCATCACCTGCTGGACCAGGGGCACCAGCATCACCAGAAGGTCCTGGAGGACCATCCGAACCAGGAGTTCCATCATTTCCAGGAGTTCCAGGAGTTCCATCTTGACCAGGAGTTCCAGGAGTTCCATCTTGACCAGGAGTTCCTGAAGGACCAGCATCACCTTGAGGACCAGGGGCACCTTGATCACCAGCGGGTCCTGGGGGACCAGGAGTACCAGCATCTCCTGCTGGTCCAGGAGGACCAGTCTCTCCATCATCACCTGCAGGACCAGGAGGACCTGGAGGACCTGGAGGACCACCAGGGGGTCCAGGAGGACCAGGAGGACCACCTGCAGGACCAGGTGGACCCTCGGGACCAGGTGGACCCTCAGGACCAGGAGTAGTTGATCCAGGACCAGGTGGACCAGGTGGACCATCAGGACCAGGAGGACCACCTGCAGGACCAGGAGGACCATCGGGACCAGGAGGACCATCTGGACCAGGAGGACCATCTGGACCAGGAATCGTTGAAGGAGGACCAGGTGGACCATCAGGACCAGGTGGACCATCACCACCTGGGGGACCAATATCACCTTGAGGACCAGGAGATCCTTGAGGACCTGGTGGACCAGGAACAGTTGAGGCAGGACCTTCAGGACCAACAGGACCAGTGGCACCATCCGCACCAGTAGGACCAGTAGGACCTTCAGGACCAACAGGACCAGGAGGACCACCTGAAGGACCTGGCGGTCCAGGAGATCCAGTTGGACCAGGAGGACCTTCTGAGCTGGCAACAACTGTTACCCACTGTGCAGTATTTCCATCATCATAATAGATGTATAAGTCGCCTCCAGTATCTTCCCACCACAATTCTCCGTGATTTGGTAGTGCTGGTGCATTAGAACCGATAGTAACAGGTATAACAGTTACTGTTGCAGCAATACCTGGATGACCTGATGGATTCTGAACACCAACTCTTGCTGTTACAGCAGCACCTTCAAAATTGAGTTGAGTAATACTATTAGCACTACCTACAAGACTAGCTTCATCGTATACGCTAATAGCTCCTGGAATTAGACCACCACCTACAGGAACCCAATACCTTTTTCCTGGAAATCCTGGAACAGCAACTAATTGATATTGTGATCCAGCAGGAACTGGAGGTCCAGATAACGGATTACCAAGATCGGGTTCTGCATCTTCTAATCCAATATAACGATACGGATCATCTTGAGTTCTATTTCTTTTTAATTTTCTACCGCTTAGATATCTAGACATTACTATTCTCCAAAATACTCAAGGTCAATTCCATTTCTAGAGGAGCAACAAAACCTCCAGAATATGATTTACCAACATTAACTGTGAATGATTTATTTGCAACAGCTACTGCTAAAGGTATAGCAGTTCCACCACCAATTGGATCTGTTGATCTAGGATATGGATGCTCACTATAGTGATTATCCATCGTACAAGTAAACACTAAAGTTTCATCTAATATTTTTATAGTATCTGTAGTTGATAATGAATTAGGTCCTATATCCACTACTAATTCTCCAGTTACACCATTATAGGTTGCGTCGTTCACATTGAATTTTGTTCCAACAGGAACATTGACACTAGAAACAACTTCTATGGCATCTCTCTTTGCTCTAACAAATCTATGTTGTGCTACCTGATATACATGAGGATTACCATTTGCTCCACCGATGTCCATGGTGAATTTCTTTGATGTTCCAAGAGCATTGTCATCTAGAACTTCACTTACGACATATGATCTCTGAGGATCTGGGAAAATATTTGTTGTGATGCCAGAATATGTTGGGCAAGTAAAATAGATGCCACCCATGGTAATTGGGTCACCACTACTTAAATTATGCTTGGATAGAGTTGTAACTGTAGCAATTCCAGATGGTTCATCATACTGAACATCAGTAATGATACCCACATTTTGTTGAGTTCCTTGGATATAAAGACTATCAATAACGATTGGAGTTTTTTCTAAAACGACTCTACCATCAACCATTATCAAAGCATCGTTTGGTGGAATTTCACCATCTTTGATTATTCTATTATCACTAGTACTCTTTGTACTTCTTTGAGTCCTTCTTGTCCAAAAAGTTACTGTTGGAAAAGTATCACCAATCGCCACATTGGCAACTTGAGCAAATAGGACTAAAGAAGAAGTTCCAGTAGGAACCTCATACAATTTTTGAGCTCCTGGTGCAACAGGAACAGATATATTTACAAACCTATTGACTGGTGCAATTGCCATTTTATCTCAATGCTAGTATCAGGGGTGTTAGTTGTGCTTGGATCGCTCTATTGAAATCTCTTCCCCTAATGGTCGAAGTAGTTTGGTCAATAGTTAGACCATCACCAATTCTGAAGTTACCTTTCTGATCCGTACTAGTGAACGGAACTTGCCCTCCATTGATGGCAACAACTTCATTCTCTGGTTTTGGTACTCCACCTTGGAAGGGATTTGATGTATTTATATCTGTACCAGCACCTATGTACTCAAAAGAATGTGAGCTAGTGATGATTCTACTCAATCGGACAAACTCAACTTTTGTATTTGCTGCTATTGAATATGGAATAAATTCATTAAATACAACTTCCGCAAGTCCATTTGGATGATTAGCAGCATCGGATGAACTATCCACAGTATATAATATTGGATCCATATCTGCTGTTGCTGAAGCAGATCCACCACCAGAAATAGTAATAACAACATTCTGGGTTGGTAAGAAGTTTCTACCACTTGCAATGACATCAATAGAAGTAATTGTACCAGCAGCACTTACATTAGGAGAAAATTCAGCAATAATCGACTCTGGTCCCTCAGGAAGTGTTGCAGTAACAATCGGTGGAGCAGATGCTGAATATTCTCCTGGATTTCCACCATTAGTTATAGTAACACCTCTGATTAATTGCATTGGTGCTGTAATTGATGCATTTGAAATAACATCTGGATAATTACTCATATCTAGATGGAAGTATGCACCTTGACCATCAAATGGTGTTCTATTGTTATTTGAAGTATCTTGAGTATTATTTACTTTTACAGTATCAGATTCTGCAGGAGTAAATTCTAGTGTTGTACCATCAAACTCTACAGCACCAACACCATCAGCAACTAAACCAAAGTTACCAAATGATGAGTTTGAGTTTGTTAAGTCACAAGAACCACCAGTATCACAATAGATACCAATATCACAACCAATCGTAAAGATAGAAACTAACTGAGCATATGCATTATTTGTAATTGATACACCAATACCATTTTCATTGTATTGAGTAAATGCATCACATACCATACTCTTTAGATCCTGACCAAGGTCATTAGTGCCAGTAAATGCAGCATCAACATGATTACCATCAATCTTCATACCAGTACTACCTGTCATGAAATTTGTACAGTTACGAATATATGGAGATCTCCATCTACCACTTGAACCTTCGTTTGCAGGACCAAGACCAACATACCCTGAAACTGCTATATCTGAAACATCTGTTGGTGGGAAGGCAACAGCAGCACATTCATGATGGGTTTCTAGTACAGTTTCACCAGCGAAACTAACATTTTCAATCAAACATCCTCTTCTTACATGGAAGACATCTTTACTCTTATTTTCGGGAATAATTGTAACTAATCGTAGATCTTCACCACTAATAGCAACATCAGTTCTCAAACCAACTGGATTATTTTCATAATAAACACCAGATCTAACCTTAATAGTATCTCCTTCATTGGCAATCGCTGCAGCAGCGGCAATAGTATACTTTGCATCACCTTCTAACAAACCACTATTGGTATCGCAACCATTCTTAGTAACATATAATGTTCTCTTAGTCTGAACACCAGAAGGTCTCCAAGATACACCAATACCAGTGGGGCTATTAAATGTAGAAAGTCTATAATCTGTCTTGCATATACCAACACCAGTCTGATTGAATTTATCAATGATTGCATTTTCTAACTCTAGTGTTCCTTCTAGTTTAGTATTTTCTCCAACATTTAAGTTCTTCTCGATACCAACACCACCTTCAACAACTAACGCACCCGTATCTTTGTTTCCAGATTGCGTGTTATCCCTAATCTCAGTAGGTCCGCATACATTAAGTCTCTTTGCAATACCAACACCACCTTTAACAACTACAGAACCATTTTCACACTCTGTAGAATCAGTTGTATTTTCAAAAGTTGCAACACCATCAACATAAAGTCTCTTACCAATACCAACACCACCAGCAACAATTAAAGCACCAACATTTGATCCTGTTGATTCAGTTCCATCCTCAACTTTTGTAATTCCACCAATATTTACTTTCTTGATAACACCAAGACCACCATCTATCTGAACTGAACCCGATGATGGTGAAGAAGAGTCTGTAGTATTATTAAATGTAGCAAGACCATCTACATCAAGAGTACTATTGAGTGTGGTTGCACCATCTACATTTAATGTTGAATCAAAATCAACTGAAGAAGTGGCATGAACTGTTCCAGTAATATCTAAATCAGCACCTGGGTTATTATTTCTGATACCAACTTTTGATAGTCTGTAAATTGATGAGTTGTTACCACCATCAACATGACCCCAGAAATCTTTAGACTGGATTCTCGCAACTGCAGTTGGATTTGCTGGATCTGGTATTGGAACGATATTATCTACACCAACGCCACCACTGTTAATTTGTACAAAATTAATTCTATTGTATAGTTGTGATGCTCCAGATAAGGGTAGATCAATACTCTCATCTTGAACATATATTCCATCTAAATCAACGGGCGATGCATTAATCCATCTAACACCACCACCGTCTCTTGCTAAGTAATATCCATTAGAACCAACAGATTCGGCAGAGTCAACAATGTTTCTACCAATTCTAATTGTTCCAGAGACATTTAGTTTTAGTTTTCCTTCCGTAGGACCACTTGTATATCCACCAGTTGATGGTACATTTAGGGGATCTAATACACCAAGACCAAGAACACCATCTTCATTTATCGTTAGCGTATCTAATTCTTGATCAAAAGCAGTATCAAATACATTATTAACTTGAAATACTTGTGCAGGATTTGTAACACCAATACCAATAGATGAAATACCAGTAGGTTTATCTACTGCAATCGATATCCCTTGCTCATTTTTACCAAACTGTACCGTAGCTTTAGGTACAGTAGTTCCTACACCAATATTACCAGATTTAGCAACAAGAAGTCTGGTTTCATCGGCAATATTATCAACTAATTCAAAATTACCAGTTGTTTTACCAACCTCAAAAGAATATTTGCCACCAAGTGGGCGATTATCAAATAGTTGGAGTGTTGGATGGTCTACTGTGGTTGGGTAAGGATCATTATCAAGTAAAACTGTCCCATTAACATTCAGTCTTTGCTTTGGTATAGTAGTTCCAATACCAATAGCACATGGATTAGTACTAATTACAAGACATTCTGATCCAGCAAATCTCTCTCCATCTAGATTATATTGAACTTGTCCAGGTTCACCTGCTGGTTTTCCTCCAACATTATTAATATTGTTGATAGTATTACCATCTAGGGTTCCAACTAGATCAGCATATAACTTTCCATAAACATGGACATCATTATAGAATTCAGCAACATTACTGACTCTAAAATTACGCCCATCATTTATATCCTGAAAATTATCCATTAGAATCCAAATTCTCCGATTTGTGTACCCAGGAATGATGTAAACATAAATCCAGCGTCCCTAACTTGGACATCACCAGGTCTATGATTACTCATCAATCTAACAGGATCTGCAGTTAGTTCCCTAACAAAAAAGTGAACCTTATCAGCATCAAAGGTTACTTTACCATCAGTTTTAAAATCAATACTCTCAGTTCCTTCAAAAATTAATTTTTTAGCATTGATCTTGATGGTTCCCTTTTCAGATGTGAGAGCAATTCCACCCTCTTTAGATATTAATTGAATACCTAAACCATCTCTAGGAGGAGCATCAGATGCTCCACCAACAATAGTTATTGTCTGATCAACTAGGATATCATAATTACCATTCTCAGCTAGACCAAGACTGGCATTTCCACCCTCACCCTCAGCGATCATGGTGTAAACTCTAGGTCCAGCTAAACTTTGGACAGGAGAACCATACTCTATCTTAAGTCTTCCAAAAGAATCAACCTGCCTTCTTTGTCCGCTTATCTGTGTCATATCCTAGTAACTTACAATATTATTTATTTCAACTAATACAATCAATAGATTGTTTGACTTCACCCTGATAATCAGGTCTTATTGCTAACCTAGGTTTAATGATTGCACCAAATCCAGTGGAAGTTCTAATATTAATTCTTGGAGTCTTATTATATACCTTTGTATTCGCGAATGTTGTGCTTGGAATTGTAACACTAGTAATTCTACCACTATCATCAGTATTCACAGTATATGTAACAGGATCATCATCACCATCATCAATAACAATGGTATCTTCTGGATCATAACCAAATCCAGGATCAACAATGACTATATTATCAATGATTACATCGTCATCGTCACTGTCTATTGCAGTTCCTCCTTCATTCACTGGATAATCCCCACCACCAGAAACAACAACAATATCAATAACTTGCCCAAAAGTATCTGATTCATCATCATAATCAATAATTGCTTGACCTATTGCACCATATCCAGACTTACAAGTATCTTTAATTTCTACAAATGGTGGACTGGTATATCCAGATCCACCATCCTGAACATCAAATCCAATGATTGATCCAAATCCTTCAACCGCATCTCCGACTTTATCACCAAGAATTGCTCTAGCTGTGGCACCAGTTCCATTAGAACCAAAAAGATTAACTTCAATACCAGCACATTTGAGTGGTGGTCCAGCATAACAATTGCCTAAAGCATTTGCTGCTGTAGATGGATCACCAATACTTGGATTCATAAAATCAAACAATCCAAGTGATGATTCTGGAAGTAAACTCTGTACTCCAGCAGCAAGATCTTCTGCTAAAGAATTAGTGGTGTTTGCAACTGCCATGATTGCATCAACAGCACCATCAAGTAATTTTGCAGGACCCAATCCAACAACTATCTTTTGAACTTCTTCACCTGTGCTAGTTTCTTTATCATCACATTTAAATAGGTTTGCAATCTTTGCTAATGCTTCGGCACCTTTTCTTAATGCACCACCAACTCCTGGGAACCCAGCAAGACCTAAGATTTTGGAAACTAAACTTAGAGGACCTTTTAAGAAATTAGTTGCATGTCCAATAATGCTGTTTACCAATCCACCAACAAACTGCTCTGCAACACAAGTAACAAAATTTGAAACATTATCAACCAAACCATTGATCATCGTTGATATTGTATTTCCCAATCCTCCAATTACATTATTAATAACACATCCAAAATCCCCAAATATTGACTTAAGTGGTCCAATAAAAGCTGCTTGTGCATTGGTTCCTGCCAACTTTGCGGGTGCCATCTTGCCTACAGCAGCAAATACTTTTCCAAAAACATTATCATACAGAATTTTCAATCCAGAATTTGCAAATCCTGCAAGATCTTTCTGAAAATTGCCCATCATAGTCTTTACAACACCACCACTTAAACTTGTGATGTAATCAATACTACTACCAATCTTTAATTTTGCCAGTTGTTTTGCTGCACCAGTTAGTGCTCCTATCGGTCCTCCCTTAGTGATGTCTTGTATTGACCCAACAAGATTACCAATTTCACCAAATATTTTGTTGATACCTTGAGCACCATCCCCTGCTGCTGTTGCAAGAAGAATTTCTTTACCAATAATACTATGCGATGATAATACTTTTCTATATTCGGATTCTGCTCCACCTAAAACTTCACCTAAAGAAGATGCAAGTGACTTATCAGTCTTTTCATTTACTTTATCAGCAGTTTCTTTTGGAATAGCAGCAGGTATAGTTTGTGCTGTTCCAGACTGGTCACCCGTTTCAGTATTTAAAAAGTATTTACTTGGTGGATTTTGACCCGTATATCCAGTAAATGGTACAAATGGTGATTGGTATTGACCAGATAGACTGCCATTCTTTGCTCTACCAAAAGTTCCAAGAATTACTGGTAATTGTGCATCATCACCATCAAGAAAAAATCCAAATACACTATCTCCAGGAACAATTCTAACAGATCTGTGTAGACCACCACCACCCGATCCATCAGTAGCACCAAGTAAAATCTGTGCCCAGGGAAGATCTTCATTTTTCAGTTCTTCTTCATTCTGGGGATGATACCCCATGATTCTAACTTTAAGTCTATTGCCCCAAGAATCACCAGTTTGATTTATTTGATCACCATGCGATTCTTCAGGTGGAATCTGTCCAATCCACCACCTAAATCCATCTCTACCTATAAAGTTACTTTGTAAAACTGATTCTTCTATCATTTATTCTGTGGACCGAAAGTGTCTTTAATTAGAGTTAATGAAGTGTATGACCCCAGTGAGTCAAAATAATGGCATAGTTCCTTAATCATATATAGTCCACTTTGCTCAAGATCTTGGATATCATCTTTAGATACTAAGGGAAAATCACACTTTATAAGATCACCAGCTTCTAGATTAGTGTTAGAAGGAATAGTCATAGACATAGTTTGTGAGAATACACTATTGTATCTCATCATAGTTTGGGATTGTATTTTAATTGGTTCTGCATTTAGTTTTTTTGATACCCCCTTTTCTACCGTTCCCCTATCAACAACTGCCGTTATGTACCTACTTGGGGAAGATGCTAAGGTTCCTGGTAATGAAGCATCTTTACCAAGTGTTTTTGCATTTCCTTTGTAGTCTTTTAATCCAAATTTTCCTCTAGACGGATCAGTAAATCCAAAAGTTAATGGATCAAAGAATATTCTTTGACTTGAATATGCACCTTTCTGCAACTTTCCCAACACATCTTCACTATAATTTGTATTGTATTTGAGAATTTTAAAATCGTTACTAACACTACTATCAATTCTTTCATCGTAGTAATATTCGCCAGAAGGTTTTTCTGAAATCAATCCATCAAGAGATCTAAACTTATATCCAGATTTCGTTTCAAAAAACAGATACCCAGCAGTTGAATCTTTTTTACCTTTTGCAGGAACAGCTTTAGATGCCAACCACATTAATACCGTAAATGGTTTTCTCATATTTCCAATGAAACCATATGGATTCTGGGTTTCTTCTGCTTTTACTTTCTTATTAGTTTTTAAATATTTTTCTACAATCTCTTTCGCAGAATCTGATATTTTTACAGAAGGGGCATATTTTTTTCCAACCCTACTAGTTTCATTTGAAATCGCTTCTCTAGAAACTAGTTCTAATATAAATGATTCTGTTCTTTTATTTACAATAACATTTGATACTTTTGAAACATATAAATGAGTATCTGGTTTTGTAGAAAAGTCCAATCCAATATTGTTTTCGCAATTTGGTTTTATCTTTATTCTGACTCTCTCACCACCTCTCAAAGGTAAACCATTATAAATCGATTGTAAATTTCCATCCTCACCTTCTATACTATATCCTTCGTTAATTACTTGCAATTTAGCAGTAACTGTGGGAGAAAAAATATCTTCAAAATATTGAATCATGACAACGCCACGGGTAATATCTACAGATTTAGACCCATCTGTAGATAATATAGAAATTTCTTCGTACTGTGACTTATCGAGTGCTGCCATTTAAGTATATGCTGCGTGTAGGGCTGCTAGTTTTATGTATAAACCATCTGCACCACTAGCAATAAAT
>CEPX01197684.1_pt1 | contig 20739 bp, 23 predicted proteins | sample 361361 | NCBI WGS metagenome assembly CEPX01 (sample SAMEA2619974, study PRJEB7988) | marine metagenome | biome: marine biome (ENVO:00000447); feature: mesopelagic zone (ENVO:00000213) & marine oxygen minimum zone (ENVO:01000065); material: "saline water (ENVO:00002010), including plankton...
AATTTTTATAGATAAATCCGTGTTTTTTGAAATAGTACCAGGCACTTTTAAAGAAAAGTAGTTGTTTTTTAACAGTTAATCTTTGTTTAAAACTTTGTCCCCCATAATGAATAATTTGCGATTTATTGTTATACCAAATTTGCCAGTCAGCACTTTTAGCTCTTTTACACAGGTCAACATCTTCGAACCAGATGAAAAATTTTTCATCAAAATTACCAATTTTAGCTAATACTTCTTGACGAATAAACATAAATGAGCCAGCGACCTGATCAACTGGTTGAGTATTATTATAGTCGACGTCGGTTGCCAAAAATTTATTCACTGATTTTAAGTTTAAGACTTTAGGCAGTTTAATAAGTATTAGAAAGACAGCCAGTAAACTGGGGAATCGTCTGACTGAAGGTTGGATTGTTTTATCTGGGTTTAAATGTTTTGGACCAACAATACCAGCCTGAGGATTTTTATCCATAAAGCTGACCATTTCTTGAATGGTATTTTTTAAAATTTCTGTGTCAGGATTTAAAACTAAAATATAATTTCCATTGGCCTTGGCAATCCCTAGATTGTTGGCTTTAGCAAAGCCAATATTTTTTTTGTTTTTAATTAACAATACTTTGGGAAAATTATTTTTAACCATGTCGACTGTACCATCATTTGAATTGTTATCGATCACAATCACTTCTAAATCTAGATTTTGTTGATATGTAAAGATAGAGGTCAAACATTTATTTAACAAATCTTTAACTTTCCAAGAAACAATTACAATTGAAATTTTATTTTTTGATGCCATTTAAAAAATATCAGACTTATTTATTTTTTTCCATTGGCCTGGTTTTAAATCTTGAAGTTCCAGTTTACCAATTCTGACTCGTTTTAATTTTATTGCGGTGTAGCCAAGCTTACCAAGCATCCTTCTGATTTGTCGATTAACCCCCTCTTGTAAAATAAAACGGGCTGATTTATTTTTGGCCATGGCCACTTTTATTCCTTTAATTTTTTTTCCTTGCATAGTAATGCCTTTTTCTAATTTTTTAATATCCTCGGATTTTAAATCTTGATCTAATACCAAAAAATATTCTTTATCATGACCAAACTTGGGATGGGTTATTTTGTTTGTCAGTTCACCGTCATTGCTTAAAATAATTAAGCCGCTGGAATCCTTATCAAGTCGACCAACCGGGTAAACTCTTTCTTTAACTTTAACTAAGTCTAGAACGGATTTGCCTTGTTCACTACTTGAACTACTAACGTAGCCAACCGGTTTATGCAGGGCAATATAAATTTTATTAGAGCTTAAAGTAATCACTTTATTATTATAAATGATTTGGTCGTTACTTGGATCAACCGTGGTGCCAGGTTTAGTGACAATTTTATTATTAACCATGATTTTCCTGTCGGCAATCAATTTTTCGGCTTGTCGTCTTGAGGCAATACCGGCATCGGCTAAAAATTTTTGAAGTCGCATCATATTTTATGTTTTTGTTTAATAATCTGTTCGGCTTGCTTATATTTTTTAACGGTTTTTAACCAAGGTAGATGATAAAAAGATTTTGGTAACCAACTACTCATCGTTCCACCTGGTTTAATGGTGAATAAAATTTTATTAATATATGCCCCCTGGTATCCTCTGTCAAGCATTGTTAAATATAAGTCCCAATCCTGAAAGCGGGTTAGTTTTTTATCAAACCCGGGAAAATGTTTTCTTCTGATCAGCGAAGCCGTATGAATATATGGCATCTGCCTCAGTTTCTGAGCGGAAAATGGCCACAGCTTAAAAGTTTTAGAGCCAAATTTAAATGAGCTGTAAGCATACGAAGCCTTTGGTTTTTTATTTAGAACATTAATCATCGTGGCTAGCATTTCTGGCTTCATGGTAATATCAGCATCGCAAAAGATAATAAATGGTGAGCGGGCAATTTTAGCACCTTCATTTCTGGCAATGGCGGCGCCTTTATTTTTTTGATTAATAATAGTAACTTTTTGTAAATAATTTTTTAAAATTTTTAAGCTTCGATCAGTTGATCCATCATTGACTGCAATAACCTCAAATTTTTTGAAAGTTTGGTCAAAAATACTGGAAAGACATTTTTCCAGAGTTTTTTGGGCATTATAAATTGGAACAACGATACTGATTTCTGGCACAATTTTTTAAGTTAAAATATCTTTAATTTTTTCGGTTTGATTATCCCATTCAAATTCATTGGTCACCCGCTCTAACCCTTGGGTTCCTAGTTTGGCAGCTAAAGCATCATCGGTCAATAGCTTGACAGATACTTTGGCAATTTCTTCAACATCAGTTGGATTAACCAGAAAACCGGTCTGTCTATCAATCACCGCTTCTGGTACTCCCCCGCTTTTACCACCAATGACTGGTTTGCCAAATAAATTTGCTTCTAAGTATGCAATACCAAAGCCCTCGACATCCCCATTGGCTAATTGTCTTGACGGCATGGTAAAGACATTACATATACTATAAAAAGCCGCCAAATCTTTTTGATCAACATTACCAACAAATTTTACATAACCTCCTAAATTTTTCTGGTTCACTAATTTTTCTAAATTTTTTTGATAGGGGCCACTACCGGCGATTATATAAATTAAGCCTGGCACTTGTTTAATAATTGTTGGTAATGCTTGAATAACATAGTCATGCCCTTTTCTTTTAACTAATCTGCCAACGGTCAGTAGTATTTTTTTATTTTTTAAATTAAAGTCCTCTTTTATCTCTTCAATTTTCCAATCGGTAACTTGTTCGGTAGTTAAATTTGGGCAGGGATGGACTACAATGACTTTATCTTCAGTGGCCCCTAATGTTATCAGCTCGTCTTTAGTATAATGACTGTTAGCGATGATTTTTTGAGAACTATCAATTATATTTTTGACTAACATTTTTTTTCGTTTGAAATTCTGGGGCAACATGATATCTAAGCCATGAGCATAAAAAACGAATGGAATCTTTTTGCTTTTACTGTAAACCATGGCCATAGTTCCGATAGGTAAAACTTGTCCGGCCTGGATCAGCTCAATTTGATGATTTTTGATAATTGGTGCCAAATGTTTAATGGTCGACATCCAACGAAAAGAATTTGCCACTTTTAAAATCTTGCCTAACCCCTTGTTAGAGTTTTCTGGCAGTTGACTTAAGATTTTTTTTCTAATGATAGTAAAATTTTGTTGGCGATCAAAAGCTTCAGCTCCTTCTTGTTCGGGAGCTAACACCACAATTTTATCGGCTGGTAAATTTTTACAAACGTTATAATAATAAGTAGCAATTCCTCCAACATTTGGTGGAAAATCTAAAGTAATTAACAGACTTTTTTTTAAATTTTTTGCCATGTGCTATTTTTTGTTAGTTATTGATTTGATTTCTGAAAAACTAAATCCTTTTAACATCGAAAGTGTTAAAAAGTAAACAATCGCCCCGAAGGGTACTAAAATTATCAAGTGGAAATATGGTTTTGTTAAATAGATGCCCAGTATCATTATAGCGCTTGCGGACACTGATTTAAAGACCAACATTGTCATATTCCAAATTTTTAAAGTAATTACTTTTCTAACCCATATAAAATCAAGAATTAATAAAACCACATTAGTTACAAAAAAAGTGATACCGGCCCCAAAAAAATCCAACTTAGGGATCAGGATGATATTTAAAACAATGGCTAAAACAGTCACCACTCCCCGATTAATGGTGGTATTTCTTTGTCGGTCAGTAGCATTTAATAAATATCCTGTTGGAAAGGCTAAAAAAATAAATGGTATTGCTAAGGCCATGACAAAAAATGCTGGGATAACCACGTGATAACTTGGCCAAACTAATCTTATTATTTCTGGTATTAGAATTAATAAGCCCGCAGTGATTGGTAAACTGATGATCGTCAGGTAATTAAAGGCCTTATCAAAAGTTTGAGTTAAAAGCTTCTTTGATGTTTTGTAATAATAGCTAAAGGCCGGGAATATAACGGCAGCAAAAGCGGCTGGGATTATTTGTTGAAAGGCATAAACTACCTTTGCGGGAATAGCAAAATAAGCAACCGACTCATCAGAATTTAGAAAACTCAGCAGGACAGTGTCTGAAGTGTTGTAAATTTTTACAAAAATTCCAGCCAAAGCAAAGGCAGGGATGATTCTTAAAAAGTAACGGTAGATTGTTGGATCAAATTGTGGTTTTAAGGAAAACTTTAATTTTACTTTAATTAAAATTAGAGAAAATAAAAAATTAAAAGCGCTAGCGGCCAACAATGCCATAATTAAATGTTTTACCTCGCCAGTAGTTTTTAAAGCAACAACACCTAAACTAAAGATAATTATTTGGACCAAGATAGTGGCAATGCTTTCGTACTTTAGATTTTGTCGTGAGCGGAAGATTACCCAGAAGCTTAAGGAAAAAGAATCTAGGATCATAATAATACTGGCTAAATAAACTAATAACCTAACCCCAGATTCCTTGTCGGTAAAATTAATCGTGATCCAAGCTACCAATAAGGTTATGATTGATAATGGTAGTTTCAAGCCAATGACATTTCGTAAATAAGTATTGGCTTTATCTTTATATTTTGATGCTTCTCTGGTCAGTACCGGTGACAAACCTAAGTCGACAAAGATGGAAAACAAAGTGGTATAGGACAGGGCAAAGATATATTGCCCCAGTTGTCCGGGAAATAAACTGTTAGAAATAAACCAAAAATAAATAAAGGCCAGAATTTTCTGGACCGTTAAGGCAGCAGTATAATAGGTAGTATTTTTGGCTAAACTATCTTTAGTCATGTATAGATTATACTAAATTTAAGGTAATAAAAAAAGCCACCAGAGTAATTACTAGTGGCATTGCATTAAGGATTAATTCCTTAGCTGTAGTATGGGCCAAGTAAGCGTATACATATGTAGTCAAACCAACTAAGGCCATCACCTGTGCCGCAACATTTCTTACAAACTACCTGGATAGATCCAGACCCATGATTCATTCTGTTCTTAGTTGATCTTTCGGAACCACCACAAGATTTGCATATAATCATGGTTCGACCCTCCTTTAAAGAACTATATTTAGATCTGATAGAACTTGATCAGCATGTAAAGGAGGCTTTACATTATTATATATTTTAACAATTTTGGAATCTTTGTTAATAAGAAAAGATGTTCGCACTATCCCCATGTACTCTCGACCCATCATATTTTTTTTGACCCAGACACCATAAGACTTTAAAACCTTTAAATCTTCATCAGAAAGAAGGGTGAATGGTAATTTGTATTTATCAGCAAATTTTTTATGTTTATCAACACTGTCCTTACTAATGCCAAATACTACGGCATTAAGTTTTTTAAATTTTGGCAAGTTATCTCTTATGTCACAAGCTTGTTTAGTGCAGCCAGGAGTGTCATCCTTAGGATAAAAATATATTAAAACATTTTTTCCTTTGTAATCTGATAGTTTGTGATTTTTACCATCTTGATCAGGTAAATTTATGGCTGGTGCTTTTTGTCCTATTTTTGGTTTTCCGCCAGAGGCGGACCCGCCTTTGGCGGGCATATTATTTTTCATATACTATTGGTTAATTGTTAATGAGATCATTTGATCCATACAGATTTAATATTGACGAATTCTTTTAAGCCGTAGTGTGACAATTCACGTCCATAACCTGAACGTTTCTCTCCACCAAATGGCATTCGCGGGTCTGATTTAACTAAGCCATTGACAAATACCGCACCGGAATTTATTTGGGGAATAATTTTTTTAGCCCGGTCAATATCAGCTGTCCAAACTGAAGCTCCTAAACCAAAGTCTGTATCATTGGCCACGGCAATTGCTTCAGCCTCGTTCTCGACAACAATCACTGATGCTACCGGACCAAATAATTCTTCACTGTAGGCCGGGACACCCTTTTTAACCTTATCTAATATTGTAGGTTGAAGAAAATATCCTTTGTCACCAACCTGCTTTCCGCCAGTAACTATTTCGGCTCCTTCATCAACTGATTGTTGAATTTGTCTTTGTAACTCTTCTAAACCTTGTTTTGTTGCTATTGGTCCGATATTTGTTTCATCTAACATAGGATCGCCAATTATCATAGCCTCAAATCTTTCTTTAAACAGCTGGGTAAATTTATCAGCTACACTTTTAACAATAATGAATCTTTTGGCAGCAATACAACTTTGACCATTATTTATATTTCTGGCAGTGGTAGCTACTTCACAAGCGTTAGGAATATCAGCATCTTCTAAAACTATAAATGGGTCAGAACCGCCAAGTTCCATCACTGTTTTTTTAATCTCCTCACCGGCTACTTTAGCTACGGCCATGCCAGCCGGTTCACTACCAGTTAAGGTTATTGCTTTAATCCTTTCGTCTCTAATGATTGGCTCAACTTTCGAAGAGCCAATTGCTAAATTTTGAAATACTCCCTTAGGAAAACCAGCTAGTTCAAAAATTTCTTCTATTTTTATAGCAGACCCTTGTACATTAGAAGCATGTTTAAGCAGTCCAACATTACCAGCCATAACAGTTGGTGCCGCAAAGCGCAGTACTTGCCAAAAGGGAAAATTCCAGGGCATTACCGCTAAAACAATGCCAATTGGATCAAATCGGACAAAGCTTTCACCGGCATCAGTGTCAATTTTCTCTGGAGCTAAAAATTTTTCAGCATTTTGAGCATAGTATTCGCAGGCAAGGGCACATTTTTCCGATTCAGCAATAGCCTGGGTGATTGGTTTACCCATCTCTTTTGTCATAATTTCACCAAGTGGTCTAGCCTCATCTTTTAAAATATTAGCCAGCTTAGTCAATAGCTCCGCTCTTTGACTAAAGGACGTTTTACGCCATGATTCAAAGGTGCTTTGGGCCGTAACAATTTTTTGATCAATTTGCTCTTTTGTTAACTCTTTGTATTCAGCAATTACCTCCTCGGTGGTTGGGTTAATAGATTTCAAAGCCATAGGGTACTCCATTGTCATTGCGAGGAACGAACGAAGTGAGTGACGCGGCAATCTCAGTTTGTAGAGATTGCTTCGCTACGCTCGCAATGACAAATTAATTTAGAATTTATATTTCTTTGTGTCACTTTCTACTTAGGACATTTTTTATTACTCAGTTTTTGTGTTAAAATTTTATGATTTTCCGTATAATCAATTGGTATTTCTATAACCGAAACTTTGTTTTCTTTTAAAGCCTTTTGGAGTATGTCGGGAAAATCCACTTTGTTAGAAACTCGGTAACCTTTAGCACCGTAACTTTCTGCATATTTTACAAAATTTGGATTTTTATATTCTAAGCCAAAATTTTTAAAACCTTCCGAATGTTGTTTCCACTTTATCATACCAAAGGCATTGTCATTTAAAATTAGTACAGTTAAATTAAGTTTTAAGCGCACTGCCGTTTCCAGCTCTTGAGAATTCATCATAAAGCCACCGTCTCCAGCCACGGTAAGAACTTTTTTTTCAGGATACATTAATTTGGTGGCAATGGCCGAAGGTAGTCCGGCACCCATGCTGGCCAAGGCATTATCTAATAAAATAGTGTTTGATTGATAAGCTTTATAATGACGAGCAAACCAAATTTTATACATTCCATTATCCAAAGCCAAAATGCCATTAGCGGGCATGGCCTTTCTGGTTTCTTCAACAATATATTGAGGGGTTAATGGAAAACGTTTTAAATCTTCAGTAACTTTTATTTCAGCATTAATTATTTTGTTTATTTCTAAGTAATAGGAAAAGTCCCATTTTTTTTGTGGCCTAATGTTCTCCTTGATTTGCCAGATTGCATTAGCAATATCACCAACGATTTCTAATTGTGGGAAATATATTTTATCAATCTCCGCTGCGAAAAAATTTAAATGTAAAACCTGTTGATTTTTATTTTTACCCATTATGAAAGGCGGTTTTTCAGTAGTGTCGTGTCCAACATTAATAATTAGGTCAGCTCTATCAATGGCGCAATGAACATAATCATTTTCTGATAAGGCCGCCGTACCTATAAAAAGTTTATGTCGTTCGTCAATGACACCTTTACCCATTTGGGTGTCAGCAAATGGAATACCAGTTTTATTGATAAACTGTTTCAACATTTTGGAAGTTTGTTTACGATTAGCTCCAGCTCCAATAATTAGTAATGGTCGTTTAGCTTGCTCAATCATTTTTGTTGCCTGTTTAATTGCTTTACCTTCAGCAATTGGTCGTCTTACTTTGGCAACTTGCACCAGTTTTTGATCAACCTGTTCTTTAGCTACATCCTCTGGTAGTTCTAAGTGGACTGCTCCGGGGCGTTCTTCTTCTGCTAATCGGAAAGCCTGTCTAATTAAAGAAGGAATATTATCGCTAAAAACAATCTGCTTTGTATATTTAGTTACCGGCTCCATAATATGAACAGTATCAATTATTTGAAATTGACCCTGTTTACTTTTCTTAACCGGTTTTTGTCCAGTGATCATCATCATTGGCATACCACCAAGCTGGGCATAGGCTGAGGCCGTAACCAGGTTAGTGGCACCAGGGCCCAGCGTTGATAATGATACTCCTGGCTTACCAGTAAGACGCCCAATCGTCGCGGCCATAAAACCAGCCGCTTGTTCATGGCGAGTAACTATTAATTTAATTTTAGATTTTTTTAATGAATCTAAAAAATCCAGGTTTTCTTCACCAGGAACGCCGAAAATATATTTTACGCCCTCGTTTTCTAAAGATTTTACTAATAGGTCAGAAGCTCTCATTATTTTAGTAAATTTAGTTGAGTATTTTTATCTAATTGCCTATAAATTTTTTGGTTGGAAGTGATTATCGTAATTTCGCAGGTAACCGAAACAACTATTTTTTGAACATGACCGCCGACTGTTTCCATATTTTTATCAGAGAAAATCCCATGAATATGAACTACTGGTTCCTTACCTAAGCTAGCTAGGTTGCCGGTTAAGCTAACTATCTCTAAATTACTTTTAAATTTTTTATCAAGATATTTTTTCTTTTTAATGTCAAAGTATGATATTACAATTTCACTAGCTGCTCCTAGACCAGATATTGATCCGGAAAATAGTTTATTTTTTTTACAAACTGAAATTAATTTTCCGATTACCTCATCTCCCCTATCAAATCTAATCAGGTATAAGTTTTTATCCTTTAAAATAAGTCTCATAGTCAGTTTATTCTAACAAAAAAATACTAATCAGACAACTTAAAAAATTAGTATCTTTATGCTATAAGTAGTCGACTATTCTCTCGTAGCCAAAAAATGAAAATAGTTTAAAACCCCACGACAGTAATAAAGTAAATTTATTGGCGAGTAGTAATATTCCAAGTAAAATTAAAAATGCTCCTCCAATAATTGAAACAACATTTAAGTATTTAGATATTTTATTTATATATTGAGCAGCGTGGCCAGTCCCCAGGGCGACCAGTAAAAATGGTACGGCTAAACCTAATGAGAAGACTGCCAGGAGTATAGCTCCTTGCAGGGCAGTACTGGATGACGAAGCCAGTAATAATATTGAGGCTAGAATAGGGCCAACGCAAGGGGTCCAACCAAAGGCAAAAGCATTACCAACAATAAATGAACTGCTTGGCTTTCCTAAAGTCAAAAAAGAAGGAAGCTTAAGTCTCTTTTCATGTGATAGAAATGGTAATTTCAAGACACCAACCATGAAAAGTCCAAATATGATGATAAATACCCCGCCTATTCTAGTCAGCCAAATTCTGTATGGCACTAAAGCTTGTCCAAGTAGTCCAGCTAAAGTTCCGAATAAAATAAAAACTACACTAAATCCTAAAACAAAGAAAATACCATTTTTAAGTATTTTCTTTTTAACTTGTTCTTTTTTAGCTGGATCATTCAAATCGTCAACTGAAGTGCCACTAATAAACCCCAAATAACCTGGGACTAGCGGTAAAGTGCAAGGAGCTAAAAAAGTTATCAGTCCAGCAAGAAAAGCTGGGATGATTAGAGTTAAATCCATGGTTCAGTTATTTAAAGTATTGATTAACTTTTGAACGAATTTGGCTTAGCGACATTATGCCACGTTTATGTTCAACAATATTACCTTCAGTATCGACAAAGATTGTTTCCGGCATGGAAAAACCGCCGATTGATTGGTAGAAAGAATCACCAGGGTCTAATAGTAAAACTAATTTACCACTAACACCTAATTTATCAGAAAATCCTTTGGCGGTACTGATTGATTCAACTCGGTTAATGGCAATAATGACTATGTCATCTTTGAATTCACTTTGAATAGTTGCAAAGTCTGGAAGTTCATCAACGCAAAATGGACACCAGCTGGCCCAGGAGTTAACAATTAGTGATTTGCCAGCAAAGTCAGTTGAACTGACGGTATTGCCCTCGTAGTCTTGTAAACTAAAAGCCGGAGCTTTGTCTTGTTTAGGTTCTTTAACTACCGGTTGATTATTAGTTGTTGCGCCACTGTTCGTATTCTGGTTGTTATTAGTGGAATCACCATTGTAGAGAACAACTCCACCAATAATAACCACAACGATTACAATGGCAATAATTAAATAGTTTTTGTTCATAATTTAACTAATTAACTTTTAGTTAACCTTGAAAATTTTTGTTAACTTCCTCCCAATTAATTATATTGAAAAAAGCTTCAATATAGTCAGGTCGTTTATTTTGGTATTTAAGATAATAAGCATGTTCCCAAACATCAAGACAAACTAACGGAGTTTTACCTTCAGACAGCGGTGAATCTTGATTAGCGGTGGACATTACTTCCAGTTCACCATTATTAGATACTAGCCAAGCCCAGCCACTACCAAAGCGAGTGGCGGCAGCTTTAGTAAACTCTTCTTTAAAAGCATCAAAGCTACCAAATTTTTTATCAATGGCTTCTTTGATTTCGCCGTCACAAGTAATATCTTTTTTAAGAATTGACCAAAAAAATGAGTGATTAGCATGACCGCCGCCATTGTTTTGGACTGCTCCTTTGATTTCTTCGGGAATGGAATTCAAATCTTTAATTAAATCTTCAATTGATTTAGCGGCTAAGTCATCATGTCCCTCTAAAGCGGCATTAAGTTTATTGACATAAGCTTGATGATGTTTGCCATGATGGATTTCCATGGTTTGCTTATCGATGTATGGTTCTAAACTATCATAAGCATATGGTAATGGGTCCAGTTGATGTGCCATATTATGTTATCCTTTCTTATTAATTGTAAAAATTTATAATCTAATTTAACTTATTTATATAATTCAGTGTCCGGGTGAACCGCTACCCAGGAAAACCAGAAGTTCGGGAATGGATTAATCCTTTCTCGAGTTCCATCCGATCTTTTTTCAAATAGTTGAACGGTATCGATATCGGATTTATATTCAGCAATAATAGTTTTACCGGCAAACTTATCTTCTAAGGTTCCAACTTTTTTAACCGCTTCTGGTAAATATGCTTTAGCCTCTTCACCAATTACAATCCCTAGGACAAAAGCTTTTTCTGGTAGCCGGTCATCACGGTTATCAACATTGAAAAATACTCCTGGTGAGGTGTAGTAATCGCCATATGGGTCACGGCCGTAAAATCTGGTCGCGCCAGTATCTTTGGAAAGTACTTGGCCATTAGGATTTAATCTTTTCCATTCGCCAAAGCGCATTTGATCCGATTCTAATATTTTTAGCTGAGTTCCGGTTAATTCCCCTACTACTGCCTCACCTAAAATTTGTGACCACAGGCTGTCAGTTTTTCGATCGTACATCACTAAGTTAGAATTCCACAATTTTCCAGAAGTACCAAATTCTACTCTTTGACCATTAACTACTGGATCAAAGACAATACCTGACAGGCAAAGTGGGCAGTAAGTAACCAATACTCTTTGGTCATCAAAGGTATCATTTACAATTTCATGCCAGACTAATATTTGAAAGGGATAAAAACGATCTATACCATTTAGACTAACGGCAATCCCTGGATCCTCGTCAGCAAACTCATCACTGGCCTCAGAGACAGTCGTGAATTTAGGATTGTCTATTGAGGGGATTCCATCTTTCGGTGGACCGCCACCAACTATTTTATCCAAAGGGATACTGTGCTTAACACCATCAGTAATCATAATTTCTTTGGTTTGAATATTTGTTAAATCGTCATTTACGGCAATGGGATTTTTTGGTTGGGCAGGATTATCGTCTTGAATTGTACCAGTTGGCTCATAGTCTGAATTATCATCACTTGTTTGACCCAATTCATCAGCGGTACCAATCACCTGTCCATTTGAAATGACAATAGTTTCAGTTGTTGTTTCCCTTCCACTGGGCAAGTTAAAATCATCACCAAATCTATTGAATAGCCAAAAACCAATAATTATGATTACTATAATTAATATTATCGCAATATTTGATTTTTTCATAGGTTAGTAGAAGGTTTACAAAATTAAAGTAATTAAGAAATTTTCAAAAGCTCAGCGTGTTTTTCTTTTAGTTTTTCTAATTTTGGATTAATCACAATCTGACAATAAGGTTGATCTTTATTATTTTCGTAGTAATTATGGTGGTAGTCTTCAGCTTTAATAAACTTGTCTAGTGGTTTTATTTCAGTAACAATTGGCATATCATACGTTTTGTTGTCATCATTTAATTTTTTTATCATTGCTTCAGCTTTAGTTTTTTGATCATCAGAGGTGTATAAAATCATTGACCGATATTCAGTACCAACATCAGCCCCTTGTTTATTAATTGTGGTTGGGTCATGAATTGTGAAAAAGACGGACAGTAAATCATCATATGAAATGATCTCTGGGTCAAAAGTTACCTCAATCATTTCAGCGTGCCCAGTGTTATCGCTGTGAATTTTTTCGTAGTTAACATCACCAGTTCCACCAGCAAAACCAGGAGTAACTTTGTTGACACCTTTTAGTTGGCTAAAAGTGGCTTCGGTACACCAAAAGCATCCCCCACCGAAAATTGCAATTTCATTGTTTTCTTTCATATATTTTATTATATCAAAAAACGGGGCGTTTGCCCCGCTTTAGTATTTTTGTAACTCTATCGTTTAGCCCACTGAGGTGCTCGACGAGCACGTTTTAAACCAGGTTTTTTTCGTTCTTTACGACGAGGATCACGTTTTAGAAAACCGTATGGTTTTAAAGTTGTTCTTAAATCTTTATCATAAACTACCAGACTTCGGGCAATACCATGTCTCACCGCTTCGGCTTGGCCGCGAGAACCACCACCACGGACTTTAATTGAGAAATTAAAATCTTTGATGGCGCCGATTTTTTCCAGGGGCTCAACAACAATTTCTCTAAGTTCAAAAGTTGGAAAGTATTCTTTAATTTGCTTATCATTTACTAAAATTTCACCATTACCTTTTTTAAAAAGTCTAACGCGGGCAACAGCTTTTTTTCTTCGTCCAACAGCAAACAAATAACTGTGTCGAACACGTTTTTTTGGTTCGTCGTCGTCAGTGTCTTTAGTGGTAACTTTTTTTTCAGACTTCTTAACCGTTTTTTTAGCAGTTGGTTTTTTGATAGTCTTTTGTTCCGATTTTTTTTCAGCGGTAGCTGTTTTTTTAGTAATTGGCATGCTAGTTTTTAACAATTAAACGTTTTATCATACTTGTGCGAAGTTTATTCTTTGGTAACATATTCCAAACGGCTCGTTTAATAATTTCACCTGGATCCTTCTCGAAAACTTTTGACATCTTTTTTTCTTTAAGTCCACCTGGATAACCAGAGTAATGGTAATAAACTTTTTGTTCCATCTTTTTCCCAGTTGTTTTAATTTGTGAAGCATTAGAAATAACTACGAAATCACCACCATCAACATGTGGTAAAAAACTTGGTTTATTTTTACCTCTTAAAATTTGAGCCACCTCGGTTGATAAACGGCCTAAAATTTTTCCCTTGGCATCTATCTTGTGAGTCTGCCGATCAATAACTGGTTTTTTGGATACCTTTTTTTTCTTCGCTTTCTGGGAACTATCTTTAATAGCCTTTTCTATATTTTTGGTTGTAGATTTTTTATGTTCGGCCATATTTATACAAATTCAATCTGAACCATTTCAGCATTATCGCCTTGACGGTTTTCTAAATTAATAATTCTAGTGTAGCCACCCTTGCGGTTTTTATAACGTGGTCCTAATACTTCTAAAGCTTTATTAACCGCTTTTTTATGGTACAGAACTTCTAATAATTTACGTCTCGCCGTTAAGTCATTCTTTTTAGCAGTAGTAACTAATTTCTCGACTACTGGTTTAACCGCCTTGGCCTTAGCTTTAGTAGTTTTAACTTTTTCGTAGATTATAATTGATGTAGCTAAACTACGCATCAGGGCTTTCCGTGGTGCTTTTTTACGGCCTAAGATTGTTCCTTTTTTCTGATGACGCATATTTGGATTTAAGCTTTTTTAGGTTTTTCTTCTTTAGTTTCTTCAGTGTCTTCTTTATCTTCTTCTAGGGCCTTGTCAGCCTTTTTAGCTTTTTTGACTTCTTTTTCTTTGGCTTCAGTTTTTTCTTCTGGTTCTTCTTCAGTTTTTTTGGTATTTTCCTTTTTAACTTTTTTTGGCTTAGCACCATCTTTAGTCTCAACAGCAATTTGATTAAAATGATCTAATAAAATTTTTACTGATTGATTCAAAGCTTCCTTGGGAGTAATAGTACCATCAGTCTCAATAGTTATAATTAGATTTTCGTAGTTGGTCATTTTTCCCACTCGGACATTTTCAATTTGAAAACCAACGTTTTTAATTGGGGTAAAAATTGAGTCGATTACGATCATCCCCACTTCCAAATCTTCTTTTTCCCTAGATTCTGAGGGGACATATCCCCGGCCCTTAGTAACTAAAATTTCCATGTTTAGCTCAGCAGTTTTACTGGTTAAAGTAGCAATCACTAGATCGCTATTAATAACCTCTACATCACTGGTAGTTTTAATATCTTTGGCTGTAACTTTTTTTTCACCTTTTGCTTTTAATTCTAATTTTACTGGTTCATCGGTGAAAATATTTAACCCAAGTTGTTTTAAATTTAACGAAATTTCCACCAGATCCTCTTTAACGTTATCAATACCGGAAAATTCATGACTGGCTCCTTCAATTTTAAAAGCAATTACTGCTCCGCCAGGTAAAGAAGAAAGTAATACTCGACGTAAGGCATTACCCAGAGTAGTGCCATAGCCGGGGTGACATGGCTGTATTGTTATAATAGACTTATTTTTTTCTTTAGTGTCTTCAATTTCAATTTTTGATGGCAAGGAAATGTTTTCCATATAATTGTTTTTAACTTGTAATTATTAAAAAGTTTTTGTCTAATTATTTTGAATAAAATTCTACGATTAAACGTGGATTAAAAGTATTCTCCAGTTCATTACCAGAAGGTCGGGAAACCACTTTTACCTTATTATTTTTTAGATCAAGGGCTAGCCAAGATGGTACGGTGTATTTTTCCAGTTTTTTTTCCAGATCGTTAAATACTTTAGCCTTTATTTTTTCCGGCTTAATTGATATTTCGTCTTTTACTTTGATTTGATAGGAAGGAATATTTGTTTTTTTACCGTTTACTAAGAACATTCCATGACTAACTAGCTGTCTGGCCAGTGGTCGAGTTTTAGCAAAGCCGGCTCGGAAGACAGCATTGTCTAATCTAGTTTCTAGCATTTGCTGTATTAACTCCCCGGTATCTCCTTGCTGGTTAATTGCTTTTTTATAATAATTACTAAATTGTTTTTCCATAATCCCATAAATTGCTTTGGCGATCTGTTTTTCTCTTAATTGAGTACCATATTCTGTGAGTCTGGCCCTTCGCTTATTACCGTGAATTCCTGGTTTATAGTTACGACGAATAACCGGACATTTGTCAGATTGGCATAATTTTATTCCGTAACGTCTACAGGCTTTATGGGTTTTTACTTGCATAGATTATTTTTTTAATTAAACTCGGCGTGGTTTTTTAGGACGGCAACCATTATGAGGAATAGGAGTTACATCTTTAATGCCTAAAACATTAATACCGTTGGCATTTAAAGACCGTATAGCCGCTTCCCGTCCACCACCAACTCCCCTAACGAAAACACTAACTTCTTTAAGTCCGTAAGGTTTTACTTTCTCCACTGCCTGGGCCACAATAATTCCGGCAGCATAAGGGGTAGATTTTTTTGGTCCCTTAAAACCAACTTGTCCAGCTGAACATTGAGCTAAGGCATTACCCTGAGCATCAGTAAAAGTAATAATTGTATTATTATAAGTCGCCTGAATATAAGCGCTACCAGCAGAAACCTGGCGTTTAATTTTTTTCTTTGATTTTGCCTTTGGTATAGATTTAACTTCTCCGCCTTCGGCGGACTTTTTTTCTTCTTTTTTCTGATCAGGAGTTTCAGACATGTTTGTAATTTTTTTTTGTCCCATAAGTATAAATTTTTAAGTTTTCTGTGCAGCCCCTTTACGGCCAGAACCCATGGTTTTACGAACGTTACCTCGGGCAGTTCGATTGTTAGTTTTAGTGCGTTGACCACGTACTGGTAGTTTCTTCGAATGTCTAGAACCACGGTAACTGGAAATTTCTTTTAGCCTTTTAACATTCAATAAAACTTCTCTTTTTAGTTCCCCTTCAACCTTATGATCTTTTTCAATAATTTCTCGTAGTTTATTTGTTTGATCTTCTGTTAAATCTTTTACTCTAATGTCTGGACTGACATCAGCCTTTTTTAAAATATTTGTAGAGACGTTACGGCCTATACCAAAAATGTAGGTTAAACCTACTGCTATTCGTTTATCTTTAGGTAATGTAATTCCTGCGATTCTAGCCATAATTTAGCCTTGACGTTGTCGATGCCTCGGATTTTTACAAATAATGTGAACACGTTTATTTCGACGGATCACTCTACAGTCTTTGCACATTTTTTTTACCGAAGATCTTACTTTCATAATAATTAATAACGATAAGTTATTCTACCTTTTGTTAAGTCGTATGGAGTCATTTGAATTTTTACTTTGTCCCCAGGCAATATTCTGATTTTATACATTCTCATTTTGCCAGAAAGGTGAGCTAAAATATCAACACCATTCTCTAATTTAACTTTAAAGGTAGCAGCCGGCAGGAGTTCTTGAATCTCTCCGTCGACTTCTATGAATTCTTTACTAGGAATAGTTTTTTTGTTTTTGACCATATTTTAGAAAAAATAAAATTCTTGGCAGCTTCTGATGATTATATGCTCAAGGCCAGAATTTTATTTAAAATAAGACAAATTTTATATATTTTTTATATATTTTCACCTATTTTACAATACGTTTAATTGGTTAATTTGTCAATAATAGAATTATAATATACTAAAAAGTCAATTGTGTCAATAAAATTAAGGTGCTAGTTATCACTCAAAAAATAGCTAAATTAAGTAGATTTTAATTACTATTGTAAAACTGCTTTAATTCTTCTGACACCGGCTGAACTTGACTCTTCTTTTGTGATTTTAAAATGACCCAATTCCCCGGTATTTTTAACATGAGGTCCACCACAAATCTCCAGTGAAAAATCTCCCATTTTATAAACCTTCACTTTATCAGCATATTTATGTTCAAATACCCCAATAGCATTTTTTTCCTTAGCTTCTTCGACAGACATTTCTTCAAAAGAAACATCGAGTTTATTATTAATTTGTTCATTTACTATGTCTTCAACTTTTTGAATTTCTTCTGGCGTCATTTTTTTATCATGAGAAAAATCAAACCTTAGCCGATCTTTAGTAATATTTGAACCTTTTTGATTTACGTGGTCACCTAGAACCGTTCTCAAGGCTTGAAGGGTTAGATGATTAGTAGTATGTAAACGAGTTGTTTCTTCAGAATGGTCAGCTAACCCTCCTTTAAATTTTCCGGCTGTTGCCGTTCGTGAAAGATTTTGATGTTTTTTTAATTCAATTTCAAAATTTTTCTCATCAACCGAAATATCATTTTCTTTTGCCAAATCTTTAACAATTTCAATTGGTAGACCATAAGTGGTGAATAGAATAAAAGCGTCGTGGCCTGTAACATCATGTTCTGAAATTTTTTCAAATTCCTTCAATCCCCTGGCTAATGTTTTAGAAAATTTTTCTTCTTCTTGCACAAGCTGCTCTATTATAAAATCTTTATTTTTTTGTAGTTCATTATAATCATCTTTATATTTTTGAATAATAACTTCAGCAATAATAAAACTAAATGGCTTAGTAATACCTATAATTTTGCCATGACGGATTGCTCGACGGATTAATCGACGCAACACATAACCTTGATCTAAATTTGAAGGTGAAATACCTTTCTCATCACCAAGTATAAAAGTTGCTGCTCGAAGATGATCAGCAATTATTCTTTCCGATGTCTGATTACTGTTAGTGGCCAGTTCTTTTATTTTTTTAATAATTTCTTCAAATAGGTCCGTGTCATAAGTATTTTTTTGACCATTTAAAATAGCAACTGTTCTTTCAACTCCCATCCCGGTATCAACATTTTTTTGGGATAACTCTTCAAATTTTCCTTCAGCTGTTTTATTGTATTGCATAAATACGTTATTCCATATTTCAGCAAATTTACCACAGTCACAAGCCGGACCTTCGGTGGTGCAATTAGCACATTCTGCCTTTCCCGAGTCATAATACATTTCAGTATCTGGTCCACACGGTCCGGTTTTACCGGCTGGTCCCCACCAGTTTTCTTTTTTGTCATAACGATAGATTCTCTCTGGTGGCATACCGATTGATTTCCAAATATCATATGCTTCTTGATCAAATGGTATATTATTATTTTCATCTCCAGAAAATACGGACACGGAGATTCGCTTTGGATCTAAACCTAGCCAGTTGTTGGATGTTAAAAATTCCCATGACCATTCAATTGCTTCTTTTTTGAAGTAGTCCCCCAATGACCAGTTACCAAGCATCTCAAAGAAGGTTAAATGCCAACTGTCACCAACTTCATCAATATCACTGGTCCGAATACATTTTTGGACATCAGTAATTCGCGTACCTTCTGGGTGAGAGCCACCCATTAAATAAGGCACCAGAGGGTGCATTCCAGCGGTAGTAAACAAAACCGTTGGATCATTTTCCGGAATCAAAGAAGCCGAGGGAATGATTGCATGTCCCTTGGACTTAAAAAATTCAAGATATTTCTTTTTTAATTCTTCTGAAGTCATATAGAGATTCTATTATAAAAAGCTAATTTTATCAAGAAAAAAGCAACTCAGTTGAGTTGCTGTAAACACATTAGCCAGCGGTCGTTTTGGTGTTGGCGGTCTTCTTCTTGGTGTGGTTGTTGAGGAATTATATAGATTTCGTGAACTATAATAAAACCTCTGGCTAGTATGGCCAACATTTTATCATTTACTCGGCACTCGGCAATTCTGGAAAATATCGATCCATCAGGCGTCCTAATAACCAATTGATCAAGGAAGGCAATGTCGGTCAGCCCATCTTTTTTAGAGGACGTTATCAATATGTGGTGCATGTTAGAATTGAACTCTTCCTCTTGGTCATCTTTTATAACTAACACTCTCATCACACCATTTGTTCGGCCAATGGTCACACCCCACTCAACATCGTTAATTATAATTCTGGCCGAATCGTCAGATTCAATTGGTTTTTGGGCGGTCACACACCCGTTGGTTACCAGGAGCAGTAATATTAACGGTACCATGCTAATGTAACCAACAATTTTTCGGTTGCTCATGGTATGTCCTCCAAGTTGTAGTGTGCAGCGTTATTTTATGATGTTGATTTAATTTTAGCAATTATTCCACCACCTAGCAACTGTTCATTTTTATAAAAAACGGCTGACTGACCCGGCATTATAGCGCGCTCAGCGATTTTTAAAGTTACTTCATTATTTTTCATGGTGCACGGTATAGTTTTAGCTTGGTAACGAATTTTAACACCAAACTTTTCTGAGGTAGTTGGTTTTGACCCCTTTAACCAATTTATATCTTTAAGATCAAATTTTTTAGTTAATAAGGTTTGGTCATCACGATTACTAGAAACGATTAAAGTATTTGTCTGGTAATCAAGTTTCACAACGTAATACGGACCAGTACCACCAATCTTAATCCCCTTGCGTTGGCCAAGAGTATAAAGTTGCAGCCCTTCGTGTTGACCTAGAGTTTTTCCGCCCGTTGATTTAATTGGTCCGGAATTTAATTTGAGGTTTCTTTTTAAAAATGGGTAATGAGTTTTTTCTGGTATAAAACAAATTTCTTGACTTTCTGACTTTTCATAGACTGGTAAATTAAATTTTTTAGCCAGCTTCCTTACTTCCGGCTTAGTATAGTTGCCCAAGGGAAACATTAAATATTTTAGTTTATTTTGGGTGAGAGTATTTAAAAAATAGGACTGATCTTTATTTTTATCCCTGCCTTCAAATAGTTGATATTGATCACCAACTTTTTTGATATTAGCGTAATGGCCGGTGGCTAAAAAATCACAGTTAAGCATCTTGGCTTTGTTAAGCAGTAATTCAAAACGTATAAATTTATTGCACATTACACAAGGATTGGGAGTAACACCACTTTGGTATTTGTCAACAAAGTAATTAACCACAATTTTTTTAAATTGCTTTTTAAAATTTAAGGTGTACAATTTAAAACCAAGTTGGTGTGCAATTTTTCTGGCGTCATTATAAGAGTCAACTGAACAACATTTATTTTCAATACTGGTCTCTTTATCGGTCCACAGTTTCATAAAAAGACCTACTAGATCGTAGCCTTGTTCTTTTAGTAATGCTGCGGCCACGGATGAGTCAACACCGCCGGACATGGCTACACATACTCTTTTCTTTTTTTTAGATAATTTTGA
>CEPX01045382.1_pt1 | contig 20721 bp, 20 predicted proteins | sample 361361 | NCBI WGS metagenome assembly CEPX01 (sample SAMEA2619974, study PRJEB7988) | marine metagenome | biome: marine biome (ENVO:00000447); feature: mesopelagic zone (ENVO:00000213) & marine oxygen minimum zone (ENVO:01000065); material: "saline water (ENVO:00002010), including plankton...
AAGAAAGTTTCCTTTGAAGAAAACAAAACATTTAATAAATCAAATATAGAAAGATTTATTAACTTTCATAAGAAAAAACTTCGTTAACTAGATTGAGCCTTTTTAAAACATTCAACGGTATTATTTAATAAGCAGGCAATTGTCATTGGACCCACCCCTCCTGGAACGGGGGTAATTGCTTTTGCAACTTTTGATACCCCATCAAAATCAACATCTCCCACCAATCCAGAGTCGGTTTTATTAATTCCAACATCAATAATTATTGCATCTTTTTTCACCCAATCTGCTTTAACTAATTTGGGTCTTCCAACAGCAGCAATAATTATATCTGCTTTGGCACATTCTGCTTTTAGATCTTTTGTTTTGGAATGTGTAATGGTTACAGTACAATTTTCTTTTAAAAGTAATTGAGCCATAGGTTTGCCATTTAAGTTTGATCTTCCGATAATAACTGCATGTTTTCCATTTAAATTTTTTTCAATATTTTTTATTAACAAATAACAACCCAATGGCGTGCATGGAATATTGCTTTCATAACCTGAGGATAAATTACCCACATTCATTGGATGAAAACCGTCTACATCTTTACTGGGATTTATAGCTTCAATAACTTTTCTTTTATCAATATGCTTGGGTAAAGGTAATTGAACCAGTATTCCAGAAACTTCGTTATTATCATTAAGTTCTTTAATTTTATCCAAAACAACTTTTTCTTCTACTTTTTCTGGATATCTAATCACTTCAGATTTAATACCAACTTCGTTTGCAGATTTTTCTTTATTTTTTACATAAATCTGACTTGGAGTATCTTCGCCAACCAAAATTACAGTTAATCCTGGAACGGCATTATAAGTGGACTTGAGTTCTGCTACCTTTTTTTTAAGGTCTGCTTTTAAATCGGCTGCTGCTTTTTTTCCATCAATTTTAAGCATAATTTTAATTAAAATAAATTTGGAGCAAGTAGTTCAAAAAACAAGTTTCTGATAAAAAATAACAATAAAATCAGGACAACGGGTGAAATATCTATTGAACCTAAATTAGGGATGAATTTTCTAATTTTATTTAAAACAGGATCTGTTAGCTGATGGGTGGCATTTAGTATCGCAAAAACAAATCTATTCTGGGTATTTAAAACATTAAATGCTACCAACCAACTTAGTATGGCATTAATTATAATTAACCAAATATAAATATTAATAACGCTGTCTATTAAAAGAAATAACGATTTCATTTTTTTTCGACATAAATAGACTGACTAGGAAAAGCAAAAGACGCATTATTCTTTTCTACTATTTGCTTAATTTCTAACGCTAATCTCTCTTTAACCCCAAGCCATTCACCCCAATCATTGGTTACTGTAAAGCACCTGATAAACATATCAATGGAACTGTCAGAAAATTTATCTACTCTTACTGCATAACCCATATTAACTTTAAAATCTTTGTGTGTAGTAATATATTTTTCTATTTCATCTCTAATTTTTTTAAGTTGATCAATCGTTGTGTTGTATTGCAGAGTTATTATCCAACTAATTCCCCAATTTGTCGTTGCACTTACATTGATAACAGCATTTTCTGCAAATTGAAAATTTGGAATAATTGCCAAAGATTTATCAAATTTTCTGACTACTGTAGATCTAAATCCAATACGTTCCACAATTCCTTCTATAACATTTTCAACGATAATCCAGTCGCCAACTTTAAATCTTTTTTCTACCAATACTAAAATTCCTGAAATTAAATTTTTGAATAGGTCTTGCGCACCTAAAGCAACGGCAATTCCAAACAAACCCAATCCAGCAATAATTGGTCCAATTTTTATACCCCACAATTCTAATACGGCGGCAGCACCTAAGATAATTATAAGTATTTTCAGTGATTTGGTAATCCAACCTATTAGTTCTCTTGTTAAAACTTTGTCTAAACCTGTTAGAAGGTAAGAAAGTGGTTCGATAAACTGGTGCAATAGCCAAAAAATCAATATTGTAACTAACGTCCTATTTAAATTGTCAATCCATTGTTGAGATTCTGAACCAAAGTCTAAATAATAACTTGCAATAAAAAAACCTATTACAATTGGAAAAAATCGAGCAGGACCTTCCATCGCTTTTACAAAAGTATCGTCGAGTTTATTTGAAGTTTTTTTTGCTATTTTTTCTAAACGCCGAATTATTATTTTGCCTACTAACCCTCTAAATAATAAAAAAATTAGAAAAATTCCAAGACCAATTAATATTTGAAATATATCAATTCCTAGAATACCATCATTCCAAACCTCTAAAAATAGATTTATAAAATTTTTAATTAGGTCCATAAATTAATTTATTTTATTTAAAAAAAATTCTTCTTCTCCAGGATTAAAAAAAATAATTTTTTTCCACTTAATAAATTCTAATACTTTTGAAGTTTTTTTACTAATGCACATTAAATTAGATAGTACCATTACGTCAACTAGTGAGTATTTTTTGATTAAATCTTTTAAATTAATAGCACTCTTTTCTGAGTAAACAATAATAATATCTGGAGTATTTTTTTTAATATAATCTAGAGTATTTTGTTTAATTTGATTAATTGGTTCTGAAGTATAGTTTGTTATTCGGTCAACCGAATAGCCTTTTTTTTTCAATTCAAAATCCAATTCTTTTGAAATAAATTCACTACTAACATAGAGTAATCTTCCAAAATTTTTATCGAACGTTCTAATAATCAATTCGATGAGAACATCAACATTACCACCGGCTGATATTGCATTATAGAATCCAAAATCTTTTGCTTTTTTTTCAGTAGCTCCACCTACACAAAAACAGTGAATGTTTTTTGGAATATTTTTAGTATCCAAAAACTTTATTGCATTTGCGCTTGTAAAAATTATCCCTTTATAATTATGAAAATTAACATTTTTATTGGAAATTTTTTTGATATTTATTAAAGGAAGATGTGTAACTGTATGATTTGCAAGATTTAAACTTCTCATTAATTCTAAAGAATCTTCAATCGGCCTGGTTATAATAATGTGCATTTAATATATTATTTATTTTTATAAGTATTGCCAGCCTGAGCAATTAATTTTATTCCAACTTTAACTCCAATTTCTTCAGCTTCATCGATCTCCCCTGAAAATTTGGAAGAAAATTTTTGTTTACCATCTATTGAAAAAAGTTCACTTTTTAATGTTATCAGATTGTCATCAATTGTAGCAAGTCCTCCAACAGCTGTATCGCAATCCCCTTTGATTGTTTTAAGCATTGCTCTTTCAGCAATCACGCAGCTAAGTGTATTCGGATCGTTAATTTTATGAATCAAATTTAAAATATCTTGATCGTTTTTTCGAGTTTGTAATACAATAACTCCCTGACCAACGCATGGTAACATTTCTTCAATAGAAAAAATTTGAGAAACTTTTTTTTCTAAACCCAATGTCTTTATACCTGCGTATGATAAAACTATTGCGTCAAAATTTCCTTTTTCCAATTTATTGATTCTTGTATCTATGTTTCCTCTTATAAGATTAATATTTAAATCCTTTCTTAAAACATTTAATTGTGCAGCTCTTCGAAAAGAACTAGTTCCAATGATTGAATTAGATCTTAAATCAGTTATTGATTTATATTTTAAGCTAATAAAAACATCTCGTGGATCATTTCTTTTTAAAAAAACTTTGGTTTCTAAATCCTTTGTTTCTTCTGAAGGTAAATCCTTTAAAGCATGGACAGCAATATCAATTTTTTGATCTAGTAATTCTTCTTCAATTTGTTTTGAAAAAAGTCTCTTTCCTCCTATTTCAGATAGACTTTTGGAATAATGAATGTCCGCTGTTGTTTTAATAATTTTTATATCGATAGAATCTTTATTTAAATCAACATTGTTGTATAAAATAGTTTCTTTGGCCTTTTCTGCATAAAGAATTGCAAGTTTACTTCCTCTCGATCCTATAATAATTTTATTTTTAATCATTAATTTAAATTTAAGAGTTTATTTATATTGATTTTTTTATGAATTGGTAAAATATAAATCAATGAAAAAACAATTAATTTTTTTAGGTATAGAAACAAGTTGTGATGAAACAGCAGCTTCAATAGTTAGAGAAGATTGCAATGGTAATGTTGAAATACTCTCTAATATTGTTTCAAGTCAGATAGAGGAACATAAGGAATTCGGTGGAGTGGTTCCCGAAATAGCAGCAAGGGCACATATTGAAAAAATTGATTTTATTATCAATAAAGCTTTGGAAGAAAGCAAAACAAATATAAATGATATTGATGGAATTGCCGCAACTGCTGGACCAGGATTAATTGTGTGTTTAACAGTTGGACTAAGTGCTGCTAAAGCCATAGCAGCTTCTCTTAATAAACCTTTAATTGCTGTAAATCATCTAGAAGGTCATGCCTTAAGTCCAAAACTCGTAAAAAAAATCAATTTTCCTTACTTAGTTTTGTTAATTTCTGGAGGACACACACAATTTTTAGAAGTCAGAGGTGTTAATAATTACGTAAGATTAGGAACTACAATTGATGATGCTGTGGGTGAAGCTTTCGACAAAACCGCTAAACTTTTAGGAATAGAATTTCCTGGAGGACCAATGATAGAAGAATTTGCAAAAAAAGGTAATGAAAATTACTTTAAACTACCCAAGCCAATAATTCATAAAGGTGGGTGTAATCTGTCTTTTGCTGGATTAAAAACTACAGTTTTAAAAATTTCAAAAAAAATGAAAAATGAAAAAGAAAAATATCATCTTGCAGCTTCATTTCAAAAAACAATTGAAGATATACTTTGTGAAAAAAGCAAATTTGCAATGAGTTTGTTTAAAGAAAATTATAATAACAAAAAAAATACTTTTGTAATTGCTGGAGGGGTAGCTTCTAATAAAAAAATAAGAAAAAAATTAATCAATCTTTCAACGCAAAAGGATTTTGAACCAGTTTTTCCACCAATAAATTTATGTAGTGATAATGCAGCAATGATTGCATGGACTGGAATAGAAAGATTTAAGTTGGGTCTTTTAAATAAGTTAGACTTTCCTGCAAAAGCTAGGTGGCCGTTAGACGAAAAAGCTCCCTTCTTGAAAGGAGCTGGAATAAAACTTTAAATGAAATATTGGTTGCTAAAAACTGAACCTCAAAATTGGTCATGGAAAGATCAGCTAAAATCAAAAAACCAAATTGCAGAATGGAATGGAGTAAGAAATTATCAAGCATCTAAAAATTTAAAAGCTATGAAAAAAAATGATTTATGTTTTTTTTATCATAGTGGTAAAGAAAAAAGAATCATAGGAATTGTAAGAATAATTAAGGAATATTTCAGAGACAAGACAGATAAAGCTAATAAATTTGTATCGGTTATGGTTCGTGGAGAAGATGAATTATCAAAACCAATAACTTTAGAGAAAATAAAAAATGATAAATTTTTTAAAGAATTAGCGCTTGTAAAACAAAGTCGATTATCAGTTATGGAGATTAATACAAAGTACTGGAAAAAAATATGTAAGATGAGTAATATGGATTAATACATGAGAAAAATTTATGGCTAGAAAAAAGAAAAAAACAAGGAGAAATAAAAAAAAACCCAGAAAGGCAAAATTAAAAAAAATTGAGAGAATAAAATCAAAAAAGAAAAGATCACAAATTTATAAAACCAGAAAAGAAATTATTACAAATGCTGAAAAAGAATTGGTTATTAAAACAACTAAAGATTGGATAAAAAAATCTTATGTGAATAAAAAGGCTTACGAAAAGAAATATGATTTATCTATTAAAAATAACGAAGGTTTTTGGAAAAAAGAAGGAAAAAGGATTACATGGATAAAACCCTATACAAAAGTTAAGAATGTAAAATATAGTAAGACTGATGTTAAAATAAAATGGTTTTACGATGGAACCTTAAATGCTTCTACAAATTGCATAGATCGACATCTTGGTAAAAAGAAAAATAAAACAGCAATAATTTGGGTTGGAGATAATCCAAAGGACTCTAGAAATATTAGCTACCGAGAACTTCATGAAAATGTTTGCAAGGTTGCAAATGGATTAAAAAACATAGGAGTTAAAAGGGGGGATAGAGTCACTATTTATTTAACTATGATTCCTGAGCTTGCTTTTGTGATGCTAGCTTGTGCAAGAATCGGAGCAATACATTCCATTATTTTTGGTGGCTTTTCTCCAGATTCAATAGCTGGAAGAATAGATGATTGTGAATCTGATTACATAATTACAGCTGATGAAGGTGTAAGAGGTGGTAAAATTATTCCGCTAAAAAAAATTACTGACGAAGCTCTAAGTAAGTGTCGAAGTATAAAAAAATGCGTAGTTGTAAAAAGAACAGGTAATGCAATCAACTGGGTTAATGGTAGAGATATCTGGTATGACGACATTACTCTAAATACTTCTGATAAATGCAATCCAGAAGAGATGAACGCGGAAGATCCTTTATTTATCCTTTACACTTCAGGATCAACTGGAAAACCTAAGGGCGTTTTACATACCACTGGTGGATACATGGTTTATACATCAATGACACATCAATATATTTTCAATTACAAAAATAAAGATGTTTACTGGTGTACTGCCGATATTGGTTGGGTTACAGGACATAGCTACATTATTTATGGACCTTTGGCTAATGGAGCCACAACAGTAATGTTCGAAGGAATACCAAATTATCCCGATAGTTCTAGATGGTGGCAAATAGTTGATAAGTATAAGATAAATATTTTTTATACAGCTCCAACGGCACTTAGAGCCCTAATGAAAGAGGGGGCAGATCCGGTTAAAAAAACTAGCAGAAAATCTTTAAAACTTTTGGGAACTGTAGGGGAGCCAATTAATCCAGAAGCTTGGATGTGGTATTTTAAAACCGTAGGTGATTCAAAATGCCCAATAGTAGACACTTGGTGGCAGACTGAAACGGGAGGAATATTAATTTCACCTCAAACAGGAGCAATGGATTTAAAACCTGGATCTGCAACAAAACCATTTTATGGCATTAAGCCAGTTATCGTTGATGAAAAAGGAACCACATTAAAAGGACCATGCAAAGGAAGACTGTGTATGACTTTATCATGGCCTGGACAGATGAGAACAGTTTATGGAGATCATCAAAGATTTATTGACACATATTTTTCACAATATGATGGAAAATATTTTACCGGTGATGGCTGTAGGAGAGATAAGGATGGATATTATTGGATCACCGGACGTGTAGACGATGTAATAATTGTATCGGGACATAATCTTGGTACTGCCGAAATAGAAAGCGCATTTGTTGCACATCCAAAAGTTGCTGAAGCAGCGGTTGTTGGTTATCCTCACGATATTAAGGGAAACGGCTTATATTGTTATGTTACCTTAAACTCTGGAGAAAAATCATCAGGTGAAATTGAGAGAGATTTAAAACTTTGGGTGAGAAAACAAATTGGACCTATTGCAACTCCAGATTTTATACAATTTTCTCCTTCTTTACCTAAAACTAGGTCGGGAAAAATTATGAGAAGAATTTTAAGAAAAATTGCAGCTAATGAACACGATCAACTTGGAGATACCACTACTTTAGCTGATCCATCCGTAGTTGATAGTTTAATTAAAAATAGACGAAACAAATAGATCTAAAAAATTTAATGAATGGTTTTTTTAAAACCTCTTTTTGATTTTATTAAAATAAAAAATATAAATTTTTCTATGTCTTCAAAAATTAAAATATCTCCTTCAATTTTATCCGCTGATTTTAGTAAATTAGGTACCGAAATTTATGAATTAGAAAAAGCTGGCGCGGATTTAATACATATCGATGTAATGGATGGACATTTTGTTCCAAATATAACTGTTGGCCCAGAAATAATAAAAAGCCTTAGAAAACACACTTCTTTACCTTTCGATGTGCACTTGATGATTTCTTCTGTTGATAAATATATAAAAAACTTTGCAGAAGCTGGCGCGGATATAATCACAATACATCCAGAATCCACTGATAATTTAGTTAAAACAATTAATGAAATTAAAAAATATGGTAAAAAAGCTGGTGTATCTCTTAATCCAAAGACAACTATAGAAAAAGTTCTACCTGTTCTTAGTCTAATTGATCTAGTTTTGATAATGAGCGTAAATCCAGGATTTGGAGGTCAAAAATTTATAAAAGAAACACTGGAAAAAGTAAAATTGTTAAGAAAAGAAATTGATCAAAAAAAATTCGCTGTAGAAATTGAAATAGATGGAGGAATTAATTTTGATAATGCCAAGATAGTTAAAAAAGCAGGTGTTGATATTTTAGTTTCAGGTACTACAATATTTAAAGACAACGAAGGTAATATTAAAAAAAACATTGAGACTCTAAGAAACCATTAATTTAATGCAAAAAATAAAAAGTATAAGTGAATACTTTTTTTTAATTTCTAAATTTTTTTTATTTAAATTAAAAATATTATATTTCAAATCAAATTTTTATAAAAAAAAAATCTCAAATAATTTACCTTCTAAATTTGATTACAAACCAAGCCTACATATAATTAATTCGTTAACATCATTTAATAAAAAAAAAATTAAAATTGAAAATTACACTTTGAATTCCCTTTGGAAATTAAGCTCCAAAAATAAATCAGAATTTCAAAATTTACATAATTTTTTATGGCTTACTTTTCTAGATATAAAAACAAATAAAACTTCAACACAAACTATTATTGAAAATTGGATTGATAACAATAATGATTTTGATGAAGAAACATGGAAATTAGATATACTAAGCAAAAGACTAATTGCTTGGATTTCAAATTCTAATTTAACTATAGAAGGATCTGGTCCAAAATATAAAGAAAAATTTATTTTGAGTATAACAAAGCAAGCCAATCACTTATCAATAAATATTGGTAGCTCAGAAGATGATGAAAATAAATTAATTTATTGCTCATCATTAATTTTGGTTGGCTTAACTTTTAAAAATCAAAATAAACATTACAGATCAAGTTTATCAATACTTCAAAAATTTATTAATAATAATTTTGATAATTCAGGATTTCCAAAATCTAGAAACCCCGAAGAATTAATGATTTGCCTAAAATATTTAATCTTAATAAAAGAATGGATAAAAGAATCACAAAATCAAGTACCTGATTATTTGGAAGAAATAATTTTTAATTGCGGAAAGTCTTATAGTTTTTTATCAAAAAATTTGGATAAATTACCACTCTTTAATGGAGCTCCAGAAATACAAAACGAAGAATTTAAAAAATATCTAAATTATCTCAATTACAATTTTAAGGATTCTTCAAAAGAAAAAAGTGGATATGTTATATTTAAAGATAAAAAAATAGTTTTTATAATGGATATTGGAAACTCTCCAGATTTCAAATATTCAAAAAAATACCAATCTGGATGTCTTTCATTCGAAATAACTTCGAACAAAGAAAAATTAATTTGTAATTTAGGTTTTGATATAAATAAAAATAATAAAATAAAATTATTAAGCAGATCTACTGCCGCTCATTCAACTTTATATTTAAATAATCATTCTTCTTGTACTTTTAGAACCAGTCATTCTTTTAAAATCAATCATGAAAATAAATTATATAAAGGATTGAAAATTATAAAAAAAAAAATTGTTAGTGAGAAAGATTTTGAAAATATTATTGTCAGTCATAATGGATATCAAAACAGATATGGTTATATTCATGAACGATCCATAAAATTCATAAAAAAAGAGAAAATTTTCCTTGGAATGGACAGTTTAATTAAAAATGAAAAAGCCAATAATATAAGCTATGGAATTAGATTTCATATTTATCCTGGAATAAAAATAGTAAAAACTCAAAATTTTCAATCCATTTTATTGAGCTTAAAAAATGGTGAGGGTTGGAAGTTTAGTTGTAACAATAAAGAAGTATTAATTGAAAAAGGCATTTATTTAGGAAATAAGAATAAAATTACAGAAAATGAAAACATATATATTCCAGGCATCACAAATGGAGAAAATCAAATAATCGAATGGAGTTTTAAAAAAATATCTTGATGAAAAATATAGTTAAAATTAAAAGGGCTTTGATTTCTGTTTCTGATAAATCACTTTTAGAAAATTTACTACCTTTTCTTTCCAAATATAAAATTGAAATTATTAGTTCGGGGAAAACATATAAAAAAATAAAAAAACTTGGTTTTAAAAGTATTGAAATTGCAAATTTTACAGGATCCAATGAAATGCTTGGAGGTCGGGTAAAAACACTTCATCCTAAAATACATGCTGGAATATTAAATATCAGAAGTAACAGGAGTCATAAACTTGATCTTATTAAAAACAATTTTAAAGAAATAGACTTGATTATTGTAAATTTTTACCCTTTCGAAAATTTTATAAAAAAAAACAATAATTTTGAAAGTATAATTGAAAATATTGATATCGGTGGCCCTACTTTGGTTAGAGCGGCAGCCAAGAACTTTGGTGATGTTTTGGTAATCACAAGTCCAAAAAATTATATAAATATAATGCACGAAATAAATAAATACAAAGGTTCAACATCTTTGAATTTCAGAAAACAAATGGCTATAAATGCATTTAATGAAATTGCAAATTACGATTCTATCATTGCAAATTATTTTAATGACAGGTTTAATGTTAAATTTCCAAATAAAAAAACTTTTACTGGAAAATTGGTCGAAAACTTAAGATACGGTGAAAACCCACATCAAAAAGCTGCAATTTATTCAAATGAAAATAATTCAAATATAAAACAGTTACATGGAAAAAAATTAAGCTTTAATAATTATAACGATATTTTTTCCGCTCTATCAATTTCAAAATCTTTTGAAAAAAATAATGGAACTGTAATTATTAAACATGCAAATCCTTGTGGTGTTTCAATAGAAAAAAATAATTTAAAATCATTTAATTTAGCTTTTAATTGTGATCCTGTAAGTGCATATGGAGGAATAGTATCATGTAATTTTAAGATTAATAAAGAATTAGCAAAAAAACTTAACCAATTTTATTTTGAAATTATCATTGCAAATGAATTTGAAACAGATGCTTTGAAAATCTTAAAAAAAAAGAAGAATGTAAGATTAATAAACGCACACAACTTTCAAAATAAGGGTAATTCAAATATCCTTTTTTATAAAAAAAACTTTTTATATCAAGATTCGGATGATTTAATTATCAATAAAAAAAATTTAAAAGTGGTTTCTAAAAAAAAACCATCTAAACATGAAACGGAAAGTCTAATTTTTGCATTTAATATTTGTAAATACGTAAAATCAAATGCAATAGTTTTAGCCAAAAATAAATCAACAATAGGAATAGGTTCGGGACAACCAAGTAGGTTGGACAGTTGTGATCTGGCGATAAATAAAGCCAAAAGGTTTCAGTTTAAAAATCTTTTAAATTCGGTCGCTGCTTCTGATGCTTTTTTTCCATTTACTGATGGCCTTGAAAAATTAATTCAGTCAGGAGTTGGTGCGGTTATTCAGCCTCAAGGATCAATTAGAGACAAAGAGATAATAAAACTGGCTGATAAAACAGGAACTGTCTTGATTTTTTCAAAAACTAGGCACTTTAAACATTAGAAATATTGTCAATTTTTGCTGCTAAAATAAAATCGTTTTCGGACAAACCACTAATTGCATGAGTACAAATTTTAATTTTAGCATAACCCCATCCAAAGCTAATATCGGGATGGTGACCTTCTTTTTCTGAAATACCTCCTACTAAATTAATAAATTTTTGGCTGGATAAAAAGTTCTTGAATTTAAAATTTTTTTCTAAATAATAATTTCTTTTATCATTTTGTTTTACTTCCCAACCATTTATTTTTTTCAAGTATTTATGTATCTCAGAATAATCAAAAGCTGAAATATTTCCCTCGCAAGGGACACATTTTTTTTCTGAAAGTTGTGTCATTGTTTAATTTTCAAATAAAAGTTTATTTTGTAAAAATTTTAAATAAAATTTCTGGTACAATTTTGTAAAAAAACATAATTATTGACCAAAATTTTGGTACATATAATGTGTTTTTTTTGGTTTTATAGGATTTAAATATTTTATTTCCAACAAAATCAACACTTGCAATCATTATTTTAGGTAAATCTAAGTTTTTTGTCATTTTAGTTGCTACCCAACCTGGCTTTACAGTAATTACATGAATTTTATCTGAATAAAGTCTTTGTCTTAAACCATCTAGATAAGAGCTAAATGCAGATTTTGATGAAGTATAAATGCAACCCCTTTTTTTCCCTCTATCTCCCGCTACAGAGCTAATGCCAATTATAGTATTCAATTTTTTTTGAGTTTTGTATTTTATTAAGGATTTTTCGATAAACACCATTGGAGATACATAATTAATACTGGCTATTTTCTTATAATTTTTCTCATCTATTTCCGTGTGGCCGACGGCAATTAAAATAATGTTTGGTGATTCTAAATTTTTATTAAAAAAATTATTTACATTGTCTTCATTTAAAATATCTAAGAGTGTAATTTTGCATTTAACTTTATAAAGACTCTCTATTTCTTTTTTTTTAATTTCGAGTTGAGAAGTATTTCTCGAGACTAAATGAATATTATATTTATTTTGCGCAAACACTTTTGCTGTTGCGTATCCAATATCTGAATTTCCACCAATGACTAAAATTGAACCCATGTTTAAATACCTATTCTATGAGATTGAAAAGAATTTATTAAATTTAATGGATCATATTTATTCTTAATTTTTTTAAACTTACTATAATTACTATATGTTTTTTTAAAGTATTGCTCAGACATAAATGAGTCTTTTGTTAAATGAATCTTGGTCTTATGTTTTTTTAACAAGTCCTCAAACTCTTGATAAACTTCATTTAACTTTTTAGTCATTTTTAAATCTAATGTTAGAGTATAGCCCTTATTCGGAAAAGATAGATAATTATCGTTACCTTTGCCAAACTCTTTGATACTACCTAAAAAAGAATGTTGCTCTCTTTCCTGAAAAAAATCTAAGATTTTATTTATAATTATTTTGGGATCTTTTTCTTCAATTAAAATCTGAATTTGAATAAATCCATTTTTACCATACAAATTATTCCAATTGTTTATATTATCAAGCGGATAAAAAAAATTATTTAAGTTTTGTTTAAATTTTTTCTTATGTTTGTGAAAATGGTAATAAATTTTACTAAATAATTTAATTGTATATTTATTTAATATAAAATCAGGAAATTTTAAAGGTATTGAAATTGTTTTTTTTTCTTCGAATTTTAAATCTCCATCATCTAAGTGATTGCCAATAAAAATAATTGATCTGCCTTTAGCTTCATTTTTTGCAGTTGTATCAATCCAGGCTATTATATACTTGTTATTATTTAGTTCTTTAAATTTAACTATTGTTTCTTTTAAATTTTTTGTTTTTATAATTTGTGTATCAATAAACTTCGATTTTAACTTTAATAATTGTATTTTTGCAGATACTATAATACCTGTTAATCCCATTCCCCCACATGTAGCTTGAAATAGTTGCTGATTTTCATTCCTGCTACAATTATATAATTTTCCTTCACCGGTTATAATTTTTAACGAAACAACATAATCTGAAAAACTACCATCTAAATGATGGTTTTTGCCATGTACATCGCTTGCTACTGCTCCACCCACAGTAACAAATTTTGATCCAGGGGTGACATTAAAAAACCATCCTTTTTCTATAATAATTTTTATTAATTCACCTAGAGAATAGTTTGAACTGCATTCAATAATACCTTTATTTTTATCAAAATTGAAAAGTTTTTTGTAATTTTTTAAGGAAATAATATTGTCTGCCAAAGAACTGTCCCCATAACTTCTTCCCAAGCCTCTGGTTATAAAACCTGAAATTTTATCTTTTAAAATAATATTAATAATTTCATCATTGTTTTCTGGATTATATACATTTGAAAAAGTACTTAAATTATTTCCCCAGCCACTTAATGACATTTTTTTAATATCCATATCTAAATTTTAATGATAATTAATTTTTTGTAATCATAAGTTTAACAGTACTTTTGTTTTTATAACGTGGAAATATTAAACTTATCGATTTTATTTTGTTCATTTCAATTTATAATACATGAATTAATTAAATAAAAATGGAAAAAACTATTACTTTTTTGATCAATTTTATTGACAGATATTATCACCAAAAGAAGATTTATAATTTTTTAAAAAATTTTAAAATTAAAACTATCTTTGATGTTGGGGCTCATAAAGGTGAATTTTTAAAATTAATAAAAAAAATTGAAAATTTTGAGAAAATTTATTCTTTTGAACCGCAAAAAAAAATCTATCTAAATCTTAATTTACTTAGTGTAGAAAATAAAATATTTTGTTTTAATTTAGCTTTGGCAACAATAATGAAATTAGAAACTTAAAAATAAATAAAAAATCTTCAACAAGCACATTTTCTGAGATAGATGATCTATCTTTGTGGTATAAAATTAAGTCGTTTATTGTGGGTGGTTCGCCAAAATCATCTTTTATTTATGAGGAAAAAGTAAATGTTATGAAATTAGATGATTTTTGTAATGATCATAAAATATCCAATATTGATCTATTAAAAATTGATACAGAGGGTCATGAGAAAGAAGTCTTGGAAGGTGCACTAAATTTGATTAAAGAAAAAAAAATTAAGTATATTCTTCTAGAATTTCATTTATCTAAAATGTACAAAAATTATAGTACAAAAGATTTGGAAAATTTTTTAGATAACTCCAATTTTAGATTATTAAAAAAATATAAATTTCCTCTTCTTTTTTTTGAAGATAGAATTTACGGCTTGGATACAGAATAGCTTTTTCATTTAACAGTAATTTTAAAAAAAAATAAAATCATATCTTTCAATGTCAATAAAATATTTTTTACACTTATCGTTGACCCAGTACCAAAGGTTCTTGGAAATGTATGTATTCCTACCTCACCCACTTTATAACCTGCCAATCCTGCCTTTATAGCCAGCTCGGCACCTAAAAATGGACTATTTGATTCTAACTTAATGTTTTCAACTAACTTTCTGCTAACAAATCTTGAACCTGTAGATATATCTCGAAATTTTATTCTAAATATTAGTCTTAAAATTGCATTATATATCCATGAAATTATTATTCTATTAGTACTATATTTTTTTTTATATCTATATGTGATTACTAAATCATTATCTTTACTAACCTTAAGTAATCTAAAAAGATCATTAACATCATATTCGGCATCACCGTCGATCATAAAAATCCAATCATTTTTGCATTTCTTTAAACCTGTTTTTAACGCAGCTCCATAACCTAAATTTTTTTTGTGGGAAAAAATTTTTATATTAGTAAATTTTTTCGCAACTTCTCTAGCTAATTTACCGGAATTTTGTGGGCAACCATCATCAATGATTATTATTTCATATTTTCTTTTTAATTTTCTTAATACATTAGAACTTTTCGTAATCATAAGTTTAACAGTACTTTTATCTTTATAAAGTGGAAACATTAAACTTATCGATTTTATTATGTTCATTTAAATTTATAAAATCTTATATCATTAATTTTTTTTTATAATCGGTAATTAAATAGTTTTTTCATTAATTTTAAATTAAAGAATATTGTTAATCCGAAAAATATAGACATCATTACAATATCAAGAAATGCCTTAATGTAGAGTAGATTATAAATTTTTTTAAAAAAAACGTAATAATTAGTAAAATAAAAAATAATTAATCTTAATATAATAAATAGAACAAAATACTTAAAAAATATTATCTTTTTATTATCTTTTAATTCTAAAATTAATGGAAATAAAGCGATAAGGAAAATTTCTCTATAATGAATGTTTTGTGTGATTAAATAAACAGCTATAATTAAATTTGAACTTACTATATATAATCTATATTTGAAATTATTTTCATCTAACTCTATATTTTTTAAGGTATTTTGAAAATATTTATAAAATGAAAATGATAGTATTATAAATACTGATAAAGCGATAATTAAAATTGTATTAAAATCATAATTTCTAAGTTTACTTAAAAGTATTGCAAATGAATGTATGGAAAATTGATTTCCCCACGTCGGTAATACTGCATTTAGTTTATATCTGATTAGTCCAAAACTTTCTCCTGATAAATACATTAGGCAAGTGAGTGTGAAAAAAAAAATCAAAATTATAAATATATTTTTATTGAAGCTCCTTTTTCTTTCTACAACAAAATTTGTGATTAAAGCAGCAGGGTAATATTTTAATAAAGTAACAAAGTTTATTATAGAAAAACTTAAAAATGGCTGATTGACCTTAACCATAATTATTAATAATAAAAATATAATCAGGTCAACATTGCATCTTTCTAAAACAAGTAAAACTTGCGGAGAAAAAACAATCAAAATTAATAATGCAATGTTTAGGAAATTTTTCCGATCAATTAACTTGATAATTGTGTAAATAAAAATAGAACATAGCATTAATGGAAAATAAAAAAAATAAAATTTTTCTAAAAATTTAAAATATGGAATATACAATAATATATTTCCTATATTGAAATGAAAATTATCTTTTCCAAAAAGTGGACATTCATTCGAGTAAAAAATATCAAAACCTAAATTCTTACATATGCCATTCTTAATTACCCAAGCCCAATCTGCAAAAATATGTAATCGTCCTTCTTTAACAATTGGAAAAAGACTATGAGAATAAAGAATACCAGACTTCCATAAAAAAAAAATACAAACTACAAATATAATAGCAATTGCTATATCTTTATTAAAATCAGATTTAGTCATTTATGAATAAATCAGTTAATTTTTCACTAACAATCTTCCATGTAAAATTTTTTTCAATAAATGAAATTGCTTTATTTTTTTTTAATAAAGAGTTACGTTTTTCAATTAAATCTGACATATTTGATATTAAACTTTCTAAATCAGGTTCAATATAATTTTTACCATCATTTAAAGTTTTTTTCGTACCCTCAATCTTCAAAACAAACGAGGGATCATAGTAATCATCAGTGGAACCTCCGGAAGTTAATATTGCAGGTATACCGCAGGCTGCCGCTTCCAAGGGTGGCATATTAAATCCCTCAGCTCTATAAGAAGAAACATAAGCATCGCAGGATCCATATAATTCGCTTAATTCTTTTAATGTTAAGTTTTTGGAAATAACTATTATATTTGATAACACTTCATCAGTTAATAAATTAGGAAATTTTTTTTTAGTAATAGAAATATAATTTTTTGCAGTTTCTTTGTATAAATTCGCTTGATCTTTTAAAATTAATTTAGCAAAAGAGTATTTTCTTTTAATTTCGGAAAAAGCTACTAGCAGTTTATTTATACCTTTGTTCCAGGTCATTGCACTAACATTTAAAAAAACAAAATGATCATTGTTTATATTTAATTTTTTTCTAATTTTAATTTTCTTTTCTTTGTTTATTGGTTTAAAAATTTTTAAATCAACACCACAAGGTATAACCATAACGTCATTTTCTTTAAATCCCTCTTTAATAAAACCTACTTTTGACCAGTTAGAAGAGGTAATAACTTTAATCGATGTATTTATGTATTTCACATTTAATTCTTCGCCCTGATAAATCATGTTTTCAATTTTTTGATATTCCGAAGTTCCAAATACAAATATTTTATTTGCATTTCCTCCATGCATTCTATACGGAAATGAAATTCTATATAATATATCAATTTTTAATTTGTTTGATGGTTGAGTTAATTTGGAAATTTTTTCTTCAAAATCTTCTAAACCACTAGAATTATTTTTTTTATTCCATTCCGGTATAGGGAAGGGAATATCTTTAAAATAAATTTTAAAGTTATTATTTTTTAATAGTTCTCTAATTTGATATTGATTTATCAGTGCATAGGAATGATTAATTCCTCGCCAACCTTCTATTAACAAATTTTTTGAAATATGCATTTAATTGGAGCGGGAGAAGGGAATTGAACCCTCGACCTAAACGTTGGCAACGTTTCGCTCTACCACTGAGCTACTCCCGCCTTATAAAAAAAGCATTATTAATTAACCTTTATTTAAGGTCAAGCTTTCTTTGAAAGTTAAGCAATTTATTAAGAATTTTAACAATATTGAATAAGTGGTACAAAGCTATAAATTCGAATTGATAGTATGCAATCAGCAAATTATTCAAAAATATTTAGTTTTTTTAATAAAAGAATTATTGAAATTATTGGTTCATTAACAGTTTTATTATCTATTTTTCTTTTACTATCCTTGTCTACTTACACACCCGAAGATCCAAATTTTATATTTCCAGAAAAAACAAAAATACAAAATTTATTTGGATTTTATGGAAGCTTCACATCAGATCTATTTTTACAATCATTTGGAATAATTTCATTTTTATTTTGTGTCACTATTTTTTTTACAGGTATATTAATAATTAGATATAAAAAGCTAGAAAATATTTTATCAAATTTATTTTATTCAATAATTTATATTATTTCTGGTTCAACGGTCACAAGTATTTATAAAGATGATTCTTTCTGGTTAATCATAAATGGAAGTGGGGGATTTGTTGGTCGTAATATAAAAGAATTTATTTATAGCCTTAATGGATCAGTTGATCAAAATATAATTTTTTTTCTTCTATTGAGTTTAACAATAATTTTCTTCTTATTAAGCATCCAATTTAGGATCAAAGTTTTTTTTAGATCAATGAAATCAATTTTATTTTTTGTGATGAAATTCTCTTCTTCAAAATTTAAACAAAAAAATTTTGATTCCGAAATCAAAGTAAATTTGGAAAAAAAAATTGATGAAGATATTGAAGCCGAAACCACTCAACCTAACCTACCATTTAAAAAAGTTGAAACAAATATTAATATAAAAAAATTCAAGTTACCTTCTATTGAATATTTAAAAAAACCTTCAAAAAGTGATTCAAAATTTGAAAACTCAAATAGTGGACATGCTAATCCTGGACTTTTAGAAAAAATCTTTTCGGATTTTGATGTTGAGGGAAAGATTAAAAAAATTAGCCATGGTCCTGTTGTAACTTTATATGAGTTTGAACCTGCTCCGGGAATAAGAGTTTCTAAAATAATTAATCTCTCCGACGACATTGCCAGAAACACAAGCTCACTTTCTACAAGAGTTGCTACAATACCTGGAAAAAACACGGTAGGAATTGAAATTCCCAATCAAATCAGACAAGAAGTTTTTTTAAATGAAATTATTTCTGACGAAAAATTTAAAAAAAGAGAAATTAATTTGCCTATTGCATTAGGAAAAAGCATCTCGGGACTGCCGATTGTAAGTGATTTAACTGATATGCTGCACTTATTAATCGCCGGCACCACAGGATCGGGTAAATCAGTTTGTATTAATACCATTATATTGTCACTTTTATACAAACTAACACCAGAAAAATGTAAACTTATATTAATTGATCCCAAAATGTTGGAATTATCAACTTATGAAGGAATACCCCACCTACTATGCCCTGTAATTACAGAAGCAAAAAAAGCGACATCAGCTCTTGGATGGGTCGTTAAAGAAATGGAAAGCAGATACAAGTTAATGACCAAGGAAGGAGTCAAAAATATCGAAGGTTACAATAATAATAATAAAATAGTTATGCCTTATATAGTCGTGATTGTTGATGAAATGTCAGATTTAATGTTGGTGGCTGGAAAAGAAATTGAAAATTATGTTCAAAAACTTTCTCAAATGGCTAGAGCTGCAGGAATCCATCTTATAATGGCAACTCAAAGACCTAGCGTTGATGTAATTACTGGAACAATTAAAGCAAATTTTCCAACACGAATTTCTTTCCAAGTTAGCTCAAAAATAGACAGTAGAACAATTCTTGGCGAACAAGGAGCAGAGCAATTATTAGGAAAGGGTGACATGTTATTTATGTCATCTGCTAACAGAATTATGAGGATTCATGCGCCATATGTTTCTGAAAATGAAATAGAAAAAATTAATAGCTTTCTAAGATCACAAGAAGAACCTGATTATGTTGATGAAATAATGAGTTTTGTTGAGGAGAAAAATTATGATCAAACCTCTATTGAGAATGAAAAAAGAGATCAATTATATAAGAATGCAATTGAATTAGTAAAATCTGAAGGAAAAGCTTCTACTTCTTTTTTACAGAGAAAATTACAGATTGGTTATAATAGAGCCGCAAGAATAATCGATATGATGGAAGATGATGGAATAGTCAGCAAAGCAAATCATGTAGGAAAAAGAGAAATTCTGTAGGTTTAGGTTGATTAAAAGAATATTATTTTTTTTAATAGTTTTAATCCTTTTCGAGCAAAAATCTTTTTCATCACCTAAAGAAAAAATTATAAATAATTTTAATAAAATAAATAATATTTCTTTTAAATTTCAACAAAAAATTGCAGATAAAATTGAATCAGGAAAATGTTATATCAAATATCCAAAGTTAATTTACTGCCTTTATGATAATAAGGATAAAAAAGAAATGGTTTCAAATGGTAAAGCCTTGGTAATTAAAAATAATAGATATAACAAAACTTATATTTATCCATTAAAAACCACACCACTCGAATATATTCTCGATAAAGAATTTATATTAACTAGAATTAAAAATTTAGAACCAAAAATAAATAATAATACAATAGAATTTTTAGTGGGAACTAAAAAAAAAATATTAAGTATTTTTTTTAATAGCAAAACTTATGATTTAGCAGGATGGAAAACTATAGATGTTTACCAAAAAGAGGTTGTCTTTCAAATTAATAATTTAGAAAAAAATATAAATATTGAC